>Ga0315535_1000019_pt1 | contig 91032 bp, 88 predicted proteins | sample SalMarSW160220MG_2_FD_203092 | JGI IMG/M metagenome (GOLD analysis project Ga0315535, IMG submission 203092) | Salt marsh sediment microbial communities from the Plum Island Ecosystem LTER, Massachusetts, United States - Salt Marsh Sediment SW1602-20 ... | reverse complement strand
CATTCTAAGTTTCACAGTCAACGTTGGAGAGTCAACCACTCCTTACGCCACAAAAATCTCCAGTTTACGTTACAGAGCAGACTGGCAACAAAATGACACCACTGCTTATGCAGACGAATCCCCTAACTATCCTATACCCGCGCGCGAACTCGAGTTTTCTTTTAACTTGAAAACTATACCTGAGGGGAGCCACAGCATAGTGATTTATGCAACTGAGACAGGATTGTATAATGTCAGGTATACCATATACGATTTCGCCATAAGCAATTCTTGGACAGTTAACTTCGCGATTGACACCTCTTCGCCGCACATCACGATACTTTCGCCTCAAAACCTTGACTATGCTGCTTCAAGTGTTCCGTTAGAGTTCGCAGTCAATGAGCCAATTTCCAAAGTCATGTACAGCTTGGATTGGCAAGTTAACGTGACTGTTGCTGGGAACGTGACACTTTCTGGTTTGTCTGACGGCGAGCACACCATGAAAGTTTACGCGTGGGATGAGGCGGGCAACGTTGGAGTCTCCGAAACGTTCACTGTGGAACCTTTTCCAATGACCTTAGTTGCCGTAGTTGCTTCAGCCGCAGCCGTCTCTTTTGGGCTTGTAGCGATTTTTCTGAGGCGAAAGAGGAAGGCGGGTGGATCGTGAAAAAAGCTTTCGCTTTTTCTTTGATTTTGGCCATACTGGTTACAGCTTTGTTTTGGCTTTGTCCTTTTGCTGTAGCTCAGCAGCAGGCAGGACCAACTTTAACGGTTGCCTCTGGACCTGGCGGGTCAATAGTTGTGCAGTCTTCTGCAATTAACAAGGGGCAAGCCGTCACCGTGGCTCCAGGTGAAGAACAGAGTTGGGTCGTTCCTTACGGAGCGTCAGTGACGCTCAAAGCAACAGATTTCGCCTCAGGTTTGAAGTTTAAAGGGTGGAGTGGGCCTTTGAATGGCAAGCCTTTTAATCCCGCTACAATCACCATCGAAAAATTTACAACGAGCATAAAAGGCATTTTCGAAGCGGAAGGTGCTCCAAACTCCCTCGGGGTTACACTGCAACCACTAGCAAACGCTACGTACAAACAGAAAACTGTCCCAGTCACTTTTACAATAATCAACCCCAATTGGGCGTACTTCAGGCTAAAAGTTACTGGAATCAGATTCTACTTAGACGGAAAGCTATTTTATTGGGTAGAAACGTCAAGAGCGGCACGCAGTTCAGAACCTAAGTCCTACTCATATAATTCGACTCTTTCTGCCTTGCCCGAGGGCGAGCACAGCCTATACTTGGTCGCAGTCGCCCAGTTTGAACAAGCACGCGAATTACCTCTTACCATGCCTGGAACTCCTTCCCCCGCTTCAGGCGTTTCTGAGATTACTTATTTCGCTGTAGACACTACTGCACCGCACATCTCGATATTGTCTCCAGAAGCTAAGGAGTACGGTGCGTCTGATGTGCTGTTGAATTTTGTTGTGAACGAGGCTACTTCTAGAATCGCTTATAGTCTGGATGGAGGAGTGAAGGCAACGGTTGGTGAGAACGTGACATTGTCTGAGTTGTCTGTTGGCGCGCATAACGTGACGGTCTACGCTTGGGACAGTGTGGGAAACCTAGGTACCTCCGAAACTATCACCTTCGCAATAGCAAAGCCAGAGCTTTTTCCCACAAGCCAGTTGATTGCAGCTGCCATAGTTACTTCAGTTGCTTTCGTCTCCTTCGGACTTGTAGCATACGCCACAAAACGCAAGAAAAAGCAAACTCCGAAACCAGGCACAACTCAGATTTAAGTCGCTTTAGAAAGGTGTAGGCACAAGCCTGAGACCTTGCTTCATCACATTCAACACGCCTTCCCGCCTGATTTTCCGCAGTATCCTCTTAGGCGACCTGTTAAATGACCTATGAAATTGCTGCTGTATCGCGGAGACTTTTTCGAAATCAAAGTCCTGGGTTTTCACGTAATAAACGTAGTCTTCCACTCGGTCATACAGGTGTTCCCGCAGAACTTCTTGGTACAATGCGCTGCCCGGGTAAGCAACGTATATGTTGAATCGGCACCAGTCTGGGTTTAACTGCTTTGCGAACATCAAGGAGAGCTCCATGTCTCTGAGGGTTTCGCCTGGAAGACCCAGCATGAAGGAACAAGCGACTTGTATCCCTGTTTCCCTGCAAAGCCTAAACGCGTCTGTTGTCTGCTTGATGGTTACGCCTCTCGTAATTTTCTCCAGAATCCGCGGTGACCCCGATTCGACGCTGAACCAGATGGTCTTGCAGCCCGCTTCCCTCATTTTCAGTAGAAGTTCTCTGGAAAGCAAGTCAACTCGGGTGTCACAAGCCCACTGGACATCAAGCTTCTCTTTTTTTATCAACTCGCAAAGCTCCAAAGTTTCTCTTTTGCGGATAGTGAAAACATCACTAATGAAGTATATTCCCTTTGAATGGTAGTTCTCAACCAGATGCTTCATTTCTTCAAAGATTCTTTTGGGACTGAAAGAACGACATTTTCTGCCGCCAAGTTTCTCCACGTCACACCATGCACAGCTGTAGGGGCAACCCCGCGTCACGCTCATTATGTCGACAGGTTCCACGTTCAAGTACTCGATTTTTCTACCGTAAAGATTCATGGGGAGCAAATGCCTTGCGGGAAAAGGCACCTCGTCCAAGTCGCTTATGAATTTTGGGCTGTTCTTGACTATTTGACCTTTATGCCTGTACGCAACTCCCGGGATAGTAATTGCGCCTTCAGCATTTCCGCCTTGTGTGATAAAAGTGGAAAGCTCAGTCATGGCTCGCTCGCCTTCTCCCATAACCACATAGTCCACTTCTGGATGCTCCAACAGGGTTTCCGGCATGTAAGAAGCGTGCCATCCACCAACCACCACTTTGCATGACGGTTCTGCTTCTCTCACAGCTTGAGCTGTTTCGATGCATCGCTGATAAGTGGCTGAACCGCAAGTTATTCCTACGATTTCGGGTCGCAGCCTCTTAATCTCCTGTTTGACCTCGCCGATTGGTTTTTTAAGAAGGTAATTGTCAAAGACTTCCACTTTGAAACTGTTTTTTTCAAGTGCCGCCGCAACGTAAGCTAATCCTAACGGCGGAAGTTTCCTTCCGAGACTCCACGGGGCGTTCGACGGCGGAGCAGTGGTCATCAGTAAAATCAAGTTTTTTCTCCTTATGTTTAACTCTTCAATTGATTAATTGCTTAGGCAACTATTTGATAGCCAATCTATTATACATATAGGTTGCAATACCGATGTTCTCGGAGAGCGCGTTTATTTCTATTTTTTGGCGTTACGATAACCCAAGAAACCAAATTTCTTAAAAGTTTTATTGAAATTTGGACTGTTACGCGCGCGCTCCCTGAAGTTAAAACTGTTTCAGTGCCGAATTTTTGCAGCTTCCATCTCTTGAGTTTTCTTCTATAGATAATTTCCAATACTCTTATATCTATACTAGAGATATCTAATATTAGCGTTAGACTCATTAAGTTCAATTCTTAGGATCGTTACTTTTGGGTCTCACGCAAATATAACCTCAAAATGAGGAAAATAAAAAATGGAGAAGGTAAAACAAATAAACGGAAAACTGGCTTTGACTATAATTGCAATCTTGGTGCTTTCTTCATCTTTAGTGCTGTTGAATTCAACGAACACTGTTTCAGCACAAACTCAATCTGAGATGCTAGCTGACGACATGTACGGTTGGCCTGTTGGTCCTGGACATGACAGTGGAAACACTTTCTTTAATCCTGGTCCTGCACCGAACCGACCAGACATTCTTTGGACTTCCACGGTTGGTACGAGCGGAGCTCCTCCAATCGCTTTTGACGGTCTAATCTTTAGCCATAGCGGCGGCGGATTCTTCGGCGGCGGCTCTGCAACACTTTATGCGTTTGATCCATTCACTGGCAATGTGCGGTGGTCTACGGAATTGTCTCGTGGCTCTCCTCGAGGCTTCGGAACAGCTACTTACTTCAAAGTTGCTCCTGGTTACCTTGGCTATGAGACCAGCGGTGGCATAGTAGTCCTTTCGACAAGAGATGGATCGGAAGTAGCTTATCTGCAACATGACAGTAGCCTGTATGGTAACCACGGCGGCGGTTCAGTCATGTACTGGGGCGGATTCTGGGACAGCTACGACAATCTGAAGCTAACAACGGCTCTGTCAAATCCTGAGGGCTACGGCGGAGACACTCCTGTACATCTAGGTGTTGCATACGACTTGTCGGACCCTGAGAATCCAGAATTAGCTTGGACTTGGGTTGCTCCTACTGGAATCGAAGCTCTCGGCTCTGCTCCTGGCTTGGCAATCTTCGGTGGCTACGGTGAAGGTCAAATCTTCGCCGTAAACGCAACGACCGGCGAACTCGTCTGGAGTCAATGGAAAGAAGGCAACGCAGGTTACCTCGCCAACTATTGGAACGGAATGATCTACCAATCCGCTTCCAGCACAGCAATCACATGTTACAATGCTACAAACGGCGACGTCATCTTTGACCAAAACGAAGGCGGTAGAGCGTTCTTCGTCTTCGGTGACGCAATTGCCTACGGAAAGTACATCGGCAAAAACATCGCCCTTCCATGGGGCTATGTTGGCGCTTGGGATGCCTACACCGGAGAGCCCCTGTGGAAGTCTAAAGCGCTATACAACATCGCGTATCTTACTGGAGTTGTAGCTGACGGCAAATTCTACTGTCAACAATACCAAGGAGAAGCTGGAGAAGCAGTGGCTCAGACTAACGCTTTCGGGTGCTGGGATGTTGAGACTGGTGCTCAACTCTGGGCGCTGCAAGGCGTTAGCGTTACCGCACCAATAGTTGCTTACGGCAACCTCTATATGATCAGCGGCGGTGTGCTATACTGCATCGGTGACAGTTCGGACCCAGACCCGATGTTCCACGGCGCTGGCGCTGTATCGACGCCCGGCGTACTTGAACGATCTGGTCCAGCTGACATAAGCGAACCACGTTGGGTATACGATTCAGGCGCTGACATCACTGGTTCAGCCGTTGCAGGAAACGGCAAAGTGTACTTCGGCACCCTCGGTGGAGAAGTCCACTGTGTAGACGCAAAAACTGGCAACGTGTCATGGACGTTCCCGCTTGGATACAGAATGGCTTCTACGCCAGCTTTAGTTGGCGACAGGCTATACATCGGTCCTGACGATGGCAACGTTTACTGTCTCAACGCTGAAACTGGCGAAGTAATCTGGGAGAAGTCCGCAGGTGGTAAAACTCAGGCATTCTGGGTTTCAGCCTGGCAATCCCGCTCTTCACCAATTGTTGTCAACGGAAAGCTATACGTAGGCTCTATAGACGGTCAAATATACTGCTTCGACGCTACTACCGGTACCAAACAATGGAGTTCACTTGCGGGAGGCGCTTCACGACCTCCAGGTGGCACACCACTAGTCGTGCCGGACATGGGCATGGTCTACATAACGTCCTGCAACGCTTCTCTGTGCGCATATGACATGGACGACGGCACTCCACTATGGGCTTCACAACTGAACCCCACCTCAGGCTTCGACGACAGAGCTTTGGTTAGCACTCCTGTATATGATGCAGACGACGGAACACTCTGGATCGTCTCAGACACCATGTTGCTTGACCATCTGAACGCAACAACTGGTGAATTCATAAACAAGGCCTTGCTACCCTACTCTTCCACTTCAGGTACAATGACCCCTGCAATTACAACACCCGCAATCCAAAAGGAAGGCAACAGCAAGTATCTCTACGTCGGCGACGGCTTCCAACTCGTTTGCTTCGACATCACTAGAATAGATCTTGATCCAATGCTGTTCACAACCTATGAAGTACAAGGCGGCGGGTTCTTTGGCGGTGGGGCTCCTACGAACGTCGTATACTACAAAGGGCCTCCAGTAGTGCGAGTTAACGCTACGACCGCGAACAACGTGCCTGACAATCGAGGCAACGAATCTTATCTACCTATACGTTGGCAACGATGGCTAGGTCATCAGGTCTACTCTTCACCAGTAGTCGCTGATATTCCTGGTTCACTGAGCGACATAATCTTCTTCGGAGACGACGTGTTCTCCATCACAGCTGTCAACGCCACTGACGGAACTCCACTGTCTGTTTACACCACAAGAGGTCAAGTGTTCAGCACCGCCTGCTTGTACGGCGGCTGGCTATACATGGGTTCAGAAGACGGTAACATGTACGCATTCGCTGACACATGCTATCAAGACTTTACTATTTCTGCTGCTGCAAGCAAAACTGACCAAATGTGGAACAACGAAACTCTCACAATAAGAGGCAGACTGCTACCCACCGTCCGCATAGACGAGGAAACAGGCTTCGGAACCTACGACACCAACGGATACGCTAACGCAACTGTGTATCTTTCAGTTACTAAACCTGACAATACTGATGAGTCAGCGCAGACAACCACCGACAGCGATGGCTATTTCGAATTCAACTACAACCCAACCGCAGTCGGAGATTACGGCTGGGTGGTCTACTACAACGGCGAAGTGAAACCATGGATTGCATATATGCAGGCTTATGGCGAGTGGACTCCTATCACGGTGTCTTCGCCTACTGCGAGTGGCGGAACTGAGCCTCCACCAAGTGGCGGCGGCGTTCCGATGGAGTACGTTTACGTTGCTGTTGCGGTCATAGTCATTGTCTTAGTTGCAATCGGCGTTTACGTCTTAATGAAACGCGGCAAGTAGCAAACGCTTAAGCCAAAAATCATTTCCCTTTTTTCTTTTTTTGTCTTGAAGAAGCCAAAGCTCAAGCTGATACTTAAACCATAAAACATAGATGTACATGATACTAATGTTAACACTTATTACAAGCACCATAGGACTTCGCTTAAAAAATGAAACTAAGAACAGTACTGCTCGCAATTATTCTCCTCGTTATTATCACGTTATCTCTAATTGTAACAGCCCTTTGGCTTAGCGACGACGTGAGGTCAACCTCAGCGTTTTTTGTCGGCGTCGAGTTTGCTTACGGCTACGGCGACGAAGCCAACTCAAGTATTATTCTCAATGACCTAAAATCGCTTGTAGACAAAGTTAGAAACTACACTAATCTTTTCGTGATAGGTTCACTTGAAGTATCATCTAACCAAACCCTCCTGACCGAGGCATGCGACCACATCTACGACGCGGGACTCTCCTTCATCGTGCTTTTTACAAATCCCTATCCACCTTCCACGTGGCTTTCACAAGCAATTCAAAAATACAGCGACAAATTCCTAGGCGTATACCGTTACGATGAACCAGGAGGAAACCAACTGGACAGAGGTCCCTCAAACTTAGTCGTTGAAGCCGAAAACTACACCGACGCAGCCGAAACCTTCGTTGACTACCTGAATGGCCACATCAAATATTATCTCAATTCAAGTCCAAAAACCTTCACCGCGGATTATGGTCTCTACTGGTTCGACTACAAAGGAGGCTATACCGCCGTCCTCACCGAAATCGGCTTCAATCTTAGCCAAACAATACAAACCGCGCTTTGCAGAGGCGCAGCAAAAGCCCAAAACAGGGATTGGGGAGCCATAATCACCTGGACCCACACCAGATACCCCTACATTGAAAATGGAACCGCACTGTACAACGACATGGTTTTCGCTTATCAAAACGGAGCAAAATACATAGCCATCTTTGATTACCCAAAAATCGGGCAGTACGGCATACTCACCGAGGAACACTTCGACGCTATGAAGAGGTTCTGGAACTACACAAAAAGCAACCCTGACGATTATGGGGTCACTCAAGGAGAAATCGCTTATGTTCTTCCCAGCAACTATGGCTTCGGTTTTCGCAGCGCCACAGATACCATATGGGGACTGTGGTCAGCAGCAGATGATGAATTGTCTGGGAAAATTTGGAACGACGTAAACATGTTAGCAGCACAGTTCGGCTCCAGACTAGACATAGTTTATAACGATCCTGAATTCAACAGCGCGTTAAGAAATCAATATGACCAACTAGTCTTTTGGAACGAAACAACTTGACACGTACGTGAAAGACCCAAGCATGTTTCTTTACATGTGCTTCTTCTGGCGCATCCTCAAAAGGAACAATGCGCTCCCAACCAAAGTAATTCCACCTGCTACCACAGCCCAGAACCACCACTGCATCCAAAACGGCGAAGTTGAAACTTCTGCAAAATTGCTAACACTAACTTCATCCAAGATGGTGAAAGAGTCATGTCCAATGTAAATTTCGCTTGCCCCAGCTATGGCGCCAGTTGGATTCCGAACTCCCGACGTGACCGTAACGTTTTGTTCTGCGTCATCAACGTAGAGGTGCATACCCGTAGCAAGACTCCGCGTGAACATGACCTGTGTCCACTTGTTAAGAGAGATTACTGGTTCCGTTGTCACTATCTCGTTGAAAACTTTCTCGTCGTCAAGAACGAAGCCGCGCAGAGCTCCTTGAGGTATCCCGCTACCACTTTCTGACGATTCTCCATTTATTGCCAGCCCAACCGTTCTAGTTGGAAAAGAATAAGCAGTGCGTGCGCTTTCCACAAGTATGACGTTATAACTCACATTCTTAAACTCATTAACATAAACCCACGCAGAAATGGTAATCTCTTCCCTCGTGTCCAAACTTGGAGAAACGGGCACATACGCGTACTCTATTCCGTTAAAACTCAAGGCTTTGCCGACTTTTCCATCAGTCAGGACTGGAGCAAAGGACTCGTTTGCAACCGTTGCCCCCAGTATCGCAGGGTTATTGCCTGTTGCGTCAGGGGTAACGCCGTTAGATTCAACCTCGTCGAAATGCCAAAGAGCAACAACAGTGTCTGGGTTGACCACTGGCGGCTCAGGCATCGAAGGCTCCGCTTCCCCATAAATTTCAACTGGCACCACAAGAGGATACTCGTCAGTGTTGTTAGCGGCAATCGTGTACGGTTCATCTCCTATTCCATCGCTTCCATCAATGTTTTGCGCAGCCCCACTTTTCACATCAGTTCCAATATAATCGTCCCAATAATTGCCACCTGTCGGGTAGCCATCGTCCCAGAACTGAACAGTTGGCGAACTGCTGAAGTAGACATTGTATTCGTTACTTACGAAGTTGTTATGATAGAACTTGTTGCCGCTCGGAGAGGCAAAATAATACGTGAAATAGGCGCCATAGTCGTTGCTCGATAGGTAATTTGCGGAAATAACGTTGTGGCTGCCGGCGATGTAGAGGCCGCTTCCCACGTGTCCCGTTACGTTGTTTCCGAAGACTATTGAGTATGATGAACCGAGACCAACACCTCGTCCATTATTATCAATGTTATTCCGTGAAATGATGTTTGTGTAACCCTCGATGGCTATGCCCGACTGCGCGTTCCCAACAATGTTGTTCTCAGAAATGATGTTGCGTGTTCCGCCGCAAAACCGTATGCCATCCTTGAGCGTTGCCATTATGCTGTTTCCTGAAATAAGTGTTTGAGACTGGACGGAGGCGAAAATGCCGTAATAAGTGTTGTATATGTTGTTGTCTGTTATCGTGCAGTTGTCTCCGTCAAGCATTATGCCTGTAGCGTAAAGAGTTGAACTGGAGTAGTTGAAGCTGGTAATCGTAAAACCTGAAATTTTCACGTTGTCCGCCGCAATCGTGAAGACACCAAGTACGCCACGCGGCTCGCCGCCCGCCCCCACAACTACTGTGTTTTCATCCTCAGCCATAAGCGATATGGACTTGGTAATCTGCGGATTCTCATAATAAACCCCGCTTTTCACAAATATGCTGTCGCCCTGAGAAGCATTACCTATAGCAGCGCTTATTGTCGAGTAATCGTCAGGAACGGTTATTGTTTTTGGAGCTGCCTTGACATGATAAGTGCTCAAAGGAAACGCCAGCAAAACAATGAGTGCAAGTATAAGTACTCCGCCGAGCTTTGCTCTCATACTTCTTCCCCATACTAAATCCTAATTTGGCTTTAATTTAAGCCTTTTTGTAAAAGAAAACATGCCTCTGTTTCCGATCATGGCTCAGGTTTTCTTAAACCATGATGCATGTAATATACTTCTCTTCATTTTCTTCGCCTTACCGCAAAAACTACGACTACGCCGATGATTACTGCGGCGGCAATCACAAGACCATAAAAGACCGCAGGGTCTAACCCGAATATCTGCGGTTCCCATAGGTCTGTTTTATCAATCACCGTGTCTAACGTAAATTCGGGATACACCGATCTTGCCTCTACAAGGACGCCTGTAGCTTGATCCCAAAACCAAAGGGTCTCTGCAGCTGTGCCTGACACGACAGTTGTGCCTGATATGACTGTTCTTGCTGCGCCCGCGTAGGTTCTTGTTTCAACTTCTTCAATCGTTACATTACCATCCGCTATGCTATAGAACGATTCACCTTTTTCCAAGCCAGCGGGTATAACGAAGTAGTCTATCAGTCGCCCTGATTCAAAATCCAAGTTTTCCGTAGCGTTAACCACAGTTCCGTTTGTCAAAAGCGAAAAGAAAGTAACGTTAACCCTTGCCCCCTCCACACCGTCAATTTCCATTCTAGCCCACTCAGCGTCGTGACCCGGCATAGGCTCCCCAGTAGACGCCACATTATATTCCGCCCAGTCACTTTGCTTCACGCCAACCGAAACCTCAGCCAACGCAACAAACGGAAACCCGGTCACTATCAAAAGCAATAGGCTCAATGTCAGCAGACTTTTCCAATTCATATACGGAATTATTTGCTACGGGGTTATAAAACTTGCCAATAAGGAAGTAAAAACCAAATTTGTTGAAAAACCTCAAGCTTACATGCTTTTTCAAATGTTGCTGGTCAAGGTTAATAAGATTCGGAATGGGTTAATACCTTAGATAGTCATGTCGGTTAGATACGCAGAAAAACCCTGCAAAAGCGTGCTAGGTGACATCGGGGTCATAAACACTCGCTTTTGGACCAAACATTGTTTTGATCCTTATGAAAATTGTGAATTCAATTGCGTGTACTGCAACACCTCCACCAAGAGAAACTGCGGTTCGCGAAGCTTTTCTGTTCCAGTTTATGCTAAAGTCAACGCCCCCAAAATGCTGGCTCAAGAATTGGCACATTTAAAAAAGAAGGGTGTCGTCAGCATTGGTCTGGCGATGGACCCTTACCAACCAGCCGAAAAGAAATACCGACTCACAGAACAAATTTTGAAGATTTTAAAAGACAATAACTGTCCCTTCTCGATAGGCACCAAATCCGACCTTGTCCTGCGTGATTTGCCTCTGATAGCTGAGGCTTCAAAAACGTCTCGTTGCTGTGTCTCATCGTCCATAACAACTCTTGACGAGAATTTAGCCAAATTATTAGAGCCGAATGCCCCCTCTCCAAAAAGACGATTGGAGGTCGTGAACAAGTTTTCAAAGTCAGGAGTAACAACCGGCGTTTGGATTTCACCAATACTTCCGTACGTGACAGACAGCGAAGAAAACATCGCAAGAATCATTGAAGCTTCAGTGGAAAACGGCGCCCAGTATATTTTAGGCGGAGCCTTAGACATGAGAAATCCCGTTGGGTTCTACAAGTTTCTAAAGCAGCATTTTCCCTCGCTTCCTGCAAAATACGACAAGCTATACAAAATTGGAAACAAAAAGTACACATACTATCCGAAAGAGTCCTACCTGTATGACTTGTACAAACGGTTCATTTCCCTGTGCAAACGCTACGGAGTTAAAAGCTATATGCCCCACTTTCACACCCGCAAACAAGCCATGCTGTTCTATGTTCGCAACTATTCAGGGTTAAGCGGCGAATCTGTTTCCGAGCTGATTCCACTCTTGAACTATCTTCCTCCCACTCAAGAACTGCTCCAAACTATTCAGTTAAGGTGCGGAAACTGGGGACCCAGCAAGAGCTTCCTCAAGGCATTGCGCTACTTCCCGCATTGAATACAAAACTGATTCCTCCTCGCCATAACCAACATCAGTTTTTGCCCCTTTTTAACAATAGCCTTAAGTTACACTTCAAGCATTTTTCTGGGTATCTAATGGTTGCCAATCAACCTATCATGAACGTGGGGAGACTTGAAGGGGAAAACGCACCGTAGGAAGTACCTGAGATATCTAAGATGGACGAGCAAAATCGCATTTCTGATTTTGTTTTTGATACCAATTGCCTACGTGCCTTCCAGCCAATATTGGCAAACTCCTATTGCGCCCGTAACCAGCGTTTTCCTGCCAATCGATAAGCCGTTATTTCGCCTGCCACTTGATGAGTCGCCTTGTAGTATTTGGCTGAGCGGATGGAGCAATCCAGTTCTGGGGTCGTGGCTTGTTGAGCCGCTCGGTGCTATACAGGCGCTTCTAACGGGTAAAGTTGGCGAGGTGCTTTTGGTTGCGACCCTAGTCGCCCTTTTTCTTGTGGTAGCGCTGCTTCTTGTGTTTGGGGTTGCCTTCTGCAGTTGGGCTTGCCCTATCGGCACGATGGTGGACAGCTTTGACAAATTTGTCGAAAAGTTCCTCCATTCAATTGAAGCTAAGAGAGCCATCACCCGAGCTCGGAACATGCAGATTCGCGACAGCACCAACAGCAACTTCTTATGCAAAGCATGTCCAGTTTCTAAAGCTATTAACAAAGGCGCCGTTGCAAACGGCCTTCTCATAGGCTCGTTTGTAGCCGCTCCTATCTTGGGTTTCAACGGATTCTGCCTTGTTTGCCCAATAGGAATTTCGACCCGAAGTCTGTTTCATCTTAAATCTACAACGTACATTACCAAAGTTGTTAATCCAATTTTCATTGAACTCTGGATAATTCCGATACTAGCTATCCTCTTAAGCTTGAAGGAAAGGCGATTTTTCTGTAACAAGCTCTGTCCCGTTGGCGCCCTTTTCGGTGGCATAGCTTCGCTGAATCCATTCATAAAACCCAAGATAGACCCAAGCAAGTGCATCATGAAGGGCTGCCCAGAAGACTGCAAAGACAGCAGCATCGATTACTGCGGAACTTGCCGCTACGAGGATGATAGGAAATGCGAGAAAGTGTGCCCCGCAAACATCAACCTGGTTGATAACGGCTCGCTTCACAGATGCAGCAAATGCTTTGAATGCTACATAGCCTGCGACCACGACGCCATCAAAATGCGCGCAATAGGCAAACCCGACATCTTCCGTCTTGGTGGCTTCTTCAGGAAGCTTAAGGCGCGCAGAAGCAAGAAAAAAGTCGCGCCGACAGCGACTTGATCAGTGAATAGCGTTACCTTTACCTTGTTGCCTGAAATACTTCTTCAATAGCTTCTTTCAGCTTCAGGTTGCTTTTGTGATCTTTGACTGTTACCCTGAAGTAGCTGTCATCCAGTCCGACGAAGGTGCTGCACTCCCTGATCAGCATTCTTTTCTTCCCTACTTCTTCCCTTAGAACAGTTGACGTAATTTTCTTGTCCAGTATTTTTACAAGCAGAAAATTAGTTTTAGACGGAAAAACGTGTAATCCGCCGATTTCACCGAGCATCTTTGTGAATTGTGCTCTTTCTTTTGCAATGGTGCGCTTGGTGTTTTCGATGAATTCAGTGTCTTTGAACGCCGCTAGCGTCGCGTAGCCCGAGAGGCTGTTGATGGTCCATGGTTGCCTAACCGTCTGGAGCGTATCTATGAGGTTTTCTGCTGCTATGCCATAGCCGAAGCGTATGCCTGGCATGCCGTAGAATTTTGTGACTGACCTTATCACGAAAAGGTTCTTGTACTTCTTCACGTAGCCAACCATTGTAGTGTCTTGTGCTTCTTCGGTGAATTCGATGTAGTTCTCGTCGACGCTGAGGATTATGTCCTTTTTGTGGCAGAAATCAACAAGGTCTAGGACCGCTTTTTTACTATAGAGTGTTCCTGAAGGGCTGTGCGGGTTGCAAATACAAACTATACGCGTATCGTTTGTAACTGCCTTCTTCACCGCCTCCGCATCTAAAGCGAAGTCTTCAGGCAAATGCACGAAAACTGGTTCGCCGCCTACTCTTAACGCGGCTTTCTCATACTCAGTGAACGACGGCACAGGGATGACAGCTTTGAAGTTACAGGGTAAAATTTCCGTAATCATATAAATAAGCTCTATCGACCCGTTTCCCAAGATTATATTCTGCGCGTCAACACCGTGCCCCACGTAATTGGCGATTTCAGTCCTCAACTCTGAAGGGTTCGGATCAGGATAGAACCTGATAAGTCTGGCGTGTTGCCGTACAGCTTCTACTGCTTTGGGTGAAGGTCCGAGAAAATTGACGGGTCCGCTGAAGTCAAGCACTTCCTCCAGAGGAATATTGTTTTTCCTAGCGAAGCCCCAGACGTCTCCGCCGTGGCTTACAAACCGCTTTTGCTTACACGGATTCGCCAATTTTCTTCTCCTCCGTCAGCTTGGCTATTTCTTTTTCTATTTGCCCCTGTATCTTGAAGTGGGCGTTATACATGTTCACGATCTTGTAGAGCCAGTAAACTAACCCCACGCCCAAAGTAACTATAGTCAGCAAAACATATTTCTTTATTGGTATCGTCTGCGGCATGAACATGCGTTCTGGAAGCGCGGCAGCAAGAATCACGTCTTGACGCTGCTCATGCCTAAGCAGGTCCCTAGACAGTAAATATGTTATCGCGAATGCTGGAATAACCAGAATGATGCTAATAGCCCAAGCTTTCGCGTTCATTTCAGTAAAACCATTTGATGCTTCGGGCAGTTCTTTTCCCTGTCTTTTTAAAAGGACTGCAATTTGCTTTTCCAAGTCAGCCTCGCGTCGGAAATGCTTGTTTCTGCTTTCGATTAAACGGTGGAACATGGGGAAAAACGCAACGCCGAACGTGGCTATTGATGCCAAAAACCACATGGAAAACCACAATTTTCTATCTGTTTCCATAATTCCCTGCATGATCATTTCCGTTCCATGTATAAATACTGTGTCTGATAGTGTTCACAGCCAAAGTTTATAAATTCTTTCATTGAGCATCTTAAATAAAATGAACCGTACTGAACCGCTGATTTCCGTAATTATTCCCGTCTTTAACGAAGAGCAGACGATAAGCAACGTTATTGAACGGGTAAAGGCGGTTCTGCAAAAAACCGGTTTTAAACATGAAATAGTTGTTGTAGATGATTTTTCAACGGATAGATCGCTGGAACTTTCAATCAAACAAGGGGTCAAGGTTTATTCACTGAAAAAGCACATGGGAAAGGGTTATGCCTTACGAGCGGGCTTCGCAAAGGCTAAAGGCGAAATGATAACAACAATAGATTCAGATGGCTCTCACCGTCCAGAGGAGCTGCCCTCGCTGTTGGCTCCAATATTGAAAGACAAAGCAGACCTTGTCATCGGTTCCAGATATCTAAGCCAAAAGCCAGTGGCAGCCAAAAAATTTAACGCCATAGGTGTCCAACTTTTCAATTTATTAATTAAAATTTTTACAAGAGCAGAAGTTTCTGATTCACAATCTGGCTATCGCGTAATGAAATCTGAAGTTCTAAGGAACATGAGTTTGATGTCGAGCGGGTATGAGATAGAATCAGAGATGCTGGTGAAGACGGCTCGCCAGAGGTTCCGCGTTAAGGAAGTGCCGATAAGTTTTGAACAGCGAACCTACGGAACATCCAGGCTGGACCCGGTGGTTGATGGTTTCAAGATTCTTTTGTCCGTAGTGTCGGCGTACATTAGGAGCGGATGAGCACGGTGGACGCTGTCTCTCCTCCCAGAGTCTCCATGATCGTGGCAACCCGCAACAATGAACAAACAATTAACGAATGCCTCGGCGCGATTTTTGAACTGGATTATCCCAAGGATTTTCTGGAAGTAATAGTTGTTGACGGCGGCTCCACGGATGCGACTGTGGAAATAGCCGAGAAATACCCCGTCAAAATCGTCTCTGCACCTCTTAACGCTCCAGCCGCGTATAACTACGCACTGAAAACTGTAAGCAATGAGGTTTTGGGGTTCATTGATTCAGACGCGAAAGTGGAGAAAGAGTGGCTGAACAAGCTTGTGGCTCATTTGGATGACCCTCAAGTGGCGGGAGTAAGCGGTAACATCGAAACTTGGAACACAGAAAACGCTTGGGCGAGAAGCATCGGCTACGACCTCAAAAACAGGTATGCCCGGCTAAAGAAGTATGTGGTACGCGTGGCGACTATGAATCTTTTAATGAAAAAAAGCATAATAGAGGAGGTTGGTGGTTTCGACGAAAATTTGCCGTCGCAGTACGACACCGACTTGGGCTTCAGAATAACAAGCAGAGGCTACAAGATACTTTTTGAACCAGATGCCAAGTGCTACCATTTTAACAGGTCAACGGTAAGAGCGTATTTCAGGCAGCAGCTGCAGTATGGCAAGAACACTACTAAACTGTATTTGAAACATGGCAGTTTAGCTAAAGGAGACGAAATCACCGACTTCGGCATGAACATACAGCCCCTTTTGCTGCTTGCCGTAATACTGTTTTTCCTTTTTGGGTTGCCAGAAATACTGCGACCGCTATGGTATGTTTCAGCTTTTATTCTAGCAGTTATTTTCGCGTATTATGTTTTTTCAGCAGCTAGGCTCTCAATTAAGTTCAAGGACGCTGTGGCTATGCGACTGGTTGTGCTTTACTTTGTTAGGGCTTTTGCGTGGTTTGTGGGCGCGGTCATTTCGACAGTTAAGTTTCTGGCGGGCGGTGGAAGGTAGGTAACATGGTTAAGGTGTGTTTTATCTCTCCCGAGTACCTTCCTCTTTCTGGCGGAACAGGTGCCTACGTTTACTACCTGTCTAAGGAACTCTTGAAACTCGGCAATTCAGCTTGCATCGTTACAGGGTACAATGAGAGCGGAGACGTGAAAATCAACGAGCAGCACCAGATTTTCTTCATTAAATCCCTCAAAGCTCCTGTTGTCAAATCATTTCTGTTCGCGGCGGCTGCCTCTAGAAAATTGACCAAACTCCGCGGTGATTTTCCCGTGGACATCGCTCATGTCAATCTTCCGCTGGTTCCGAGCTTTGCGGTTCCCAGAGGCTTCGGAAAAACGCTAATATCCACTGTTCACTCGACGTGGAAGGGCGAAGCAGAAGCAATCAGCGACGAGCCTTACAGCAGGCTCAACTCGAACGAGAAGTTCATGGTTAGCTTCAACTGGTTCCTGCGGATTTTTGAAGAGAGGATGCTGGAGCGGTCGAACAGGATAATTGCGGTGAGTGACTTCACGAAAAGAGAGCTTAAACAGTACTACAAAGTGAAGCAAGGCAAAATTCATGTAATTCACAACGGCGTCGACGTGGACAAGTTCCAGCCCGCAGCCGACAAACGCAAAGCAAAAGAGGCGCTTGGCTTCAGCGCCGACGACATCGCTATCCTGTCTGTGGGCAGGCTTTACGCCCGCAAAGGCTTGTTTACGCTCATAGAAAGCATGCCCTTAGTCACTAGGAAATTCAAGAATGCCAAGTTCATAATCGCGGGAAAAGGCCTCAGCAACGAGATGAAAAAACTTGTAAGCTATGCCACGAAACTCGGCGTGAAAGATAACATCGTCTTCACGGGATATTTCCCTGACAAAAAATTGCCCCAGCTTTACCAAGCGGCAGACATTTTTGCTTTCTCCACATTCTACGAGAACCTTCCATTTGCGGTGCTGGAGGCGTTGTCCAGCGGCTTGCCCGTGGTGACCACGAACGTAGGCGGAATTCCAGAGATGATAGAAAACGGAAGAAACGGGTTCTTGGTGCAACCGTCCAACGCAAGAGAACTAGCGGATAAGATTCTGTATTACATTGAGCATCCCGCCGCGGCGTCTGAGATGGCGTTCCATGCGCGAAAAACCATTCTGGAACGGTTTGACTGGCGGCTTATCGTCAAGAAAGTGCTTAAGGTTTATGATGAAGCGTTGAGTTAACCGACTTCTATCGGCTCGCCCCTGTACGCCACTGTGATTTTCTGGAAGAGCTTAACAATGTCCAGCGAGCAGAAAAGCAGTTTCGTCAAAAACTCGTGCTTGTAAATTTCAATTTGCGCCCTCACGGGCAAGTCTATTTTAGGCGGCTCAAACTTGCGCGTCACTTCAGACGCCTTTAAGCGTGGCATGGCGATTTCGTCTTCCTGCAACCCTGCTTTTTTGGCTATGTAGTTAAGATAGCTGACTTCTTTCAGACTTAAGCCCATGATTTTCGTGGCGGTCACATCCAAGGCTAAGGCGTCGTTGCTTGTGAGTATTAAATCCATCTTGACTGGGTTTCCTTTGGTGGGTCCGTTTCCCTCAATCGCCACTCTCGCGTCCATAACCGTCAGCTGCGGTTTAAGAACCGCGTAAAGCTGGTAGAAAACATCCTTCAGGTAAGGGTGCAAATAGATGCGCCTGTTGCTGGGCACGCAGCCGAAGAGGTTTTTTATGGCGCCGCTGTACACGGCGAACTCATGGGTTTTCATGAGGGCGACATCAACAACGGCGTCCGCGTCCAGCACGGTTTTGGGCAGAAACAACCTCTTCAAAGCGCCATTGTTGGGGAAATTTACTTTCACAACCTTGTCCTCTGACAGGTTAATCACCGTGCCCCCTGCGTCCTTCACGGCTTTTTCTATTCCAGTCTTCTCGAACGCCGCGCGGCATGAATAGTTGAAGCCGTCGGATTCGCCCACTATCACTTCTTCCGCGTCATCTCGAAGCAGACCGACCAGTTCACGCAGCAGCGCGGGGTCTGTTACCACCCCGGGAATGTACTCAGGATGGCTTATGTTGGGCTTCACGAAAATCCTGCGTTTCCCACTCAAACCGGCGCTTCTCACAGTTTCCTTCAGAATTCCCTCGGTTTCTTCTTGGACTCTGGAGATTTTGACGGTTTTTTGCTGCATTTTAGAAATTTTTCTCTCCTTTCGCTAGTATGCAACCAGGGTCAGAATCCAAACAGTCATCGTGATAAGCGTTTGCTCTGGCTCGGCAGCCGCCGCAAATATACTTGTAACTGCACTTTCCGCAGGCACCTTTCAGGTTATTTCTGTCCCGGAAAGCGTTGAAGAGTTTGGAGTTCAGCCATACGTCCCCGAACTTTTCCTTCTTAAGGTTCCCAACATTCACGGGGAAAAACACGCACGGGTGCACATCGCCCTGCGGCGACAGCGAACAGTACAGGCGCCCAGCTCCGCATCCGCCGATGAAGTCAGCCAGCGGCACCGCTTTCTTGCTCACCTTTACAGTTTGCATATGCGCCATAGACATAGTCGCCGTGTCTCCGGGTCCTTGGCACTGCAGCGCCACGCGGGCCAGCTGCGGCGCCGTGGTCAAAATGGTGACTTTGTAGCCTTTCGACATTCTATCCAACAGGTAAAGCATGAGTTTCTCTCTTTCTTCCGGCGACAGGTCTTGGTCGAAGTGCTCTTTTCCGCGTCCAGTTGGGATGAAGTTGAAGTAGGTGAATCTTGCCGCGCCGATTTCCTCAGCCAAATCCAAGATTCCAGGCATCTCCGCCAAGTTGCTCTTGGTTGCCGTGGTCGCAATGCACGCGCACAAGTCCGCTTCCACGCAGGTCTTTAAGCCAGCCACTGCCTTGTCGAATGCGCCAGGCACGCCTCTGAACGAGTCATGCGTCTGCGCCGTAGCGCCGTCGATGCTTACTTCCACGTAGTTGATTTTGGCTTGCTTGAGCTTCTTCACGTTCTCTTCATTCAGCAATGTGCCGTTGGTGGCTACCGAAACGTAGAGTCCGCGTTTTGCAGCGTGGTTTGCCACCTCAAAAAAGTCTTTTCTGCTGAGGGGTTCTCCCCCTGAAAAGGCGAGGGCGGCCACGCCGAAATCCGCCAGCTGATCCACCACATCCAGCGCTTCTTCCGTGGTTAGCTCCGCATCGCTTGCCACACCCGAGTTTGAGTAGCAGTGTTTGCAGCTTAAGTTGCATTTATGTGTGAAATCCCAAACCACGAGGAACGGCGCGTAAATGCTAAGCGGCTTGCGTATTCCAAAGTGGCTGAACGACCGCACAATGGTGATTATGGCTCTCCGAGCGTAAGGGTCAGCCAAAAGCTTCTCCACTTTCTCCCGTTTTATGGACAGGCTTCGCCTGAGAAAATCTATCCAGAACCCTATAATCCGCGAGTAGAAGCCGCCGCACCTGCAAGCGCTGTCCTTTCCCACGTAATCGTCCAAAGCCGCCTCAAGTATTGTTCTGTCGCATGCGCCGCATTTTTTCAGGGACAACTGTAACATTTTTTTTGTAGTGGGCAAGCTGATTACAGCGTTCCAGAAGCTGTCGTGGCTTAGTATGCTCATCGATTTTCCCCTGAAGCGGCAAACTTTGTACTAGATTGGATGTGCGACGGTGTTAAAGATTTCTCTAAAAAAACAATTTCATCTCTGGAAACTAATTTTTGACAAGAGACGCCTTAACAAGCGACTAAACGGTTAACTCATTCAGTGCTTTAAAAAAAGATCTTCGTAGAGCAGCAAGCGACAAAACAGCATATTTATATCATAATATTAATCCAATGCAGAAACCAGTAGGGGGTCTATCCGCAAATCGCTTCACGCAGATTTCCATGCAGCCTGCTTTATATAAGGGGGCTATAGACTGTTCCAAGCAGCTATCCAGCCTTAGTCTAAACGTTGGTTTAATCTATATATAGAGGGGTATAAGTCAAAAATCACACTAGTTCTTCTCGCGTTCCCCAATAATCTTGGATGCTTCTAAGTCTTTAAGCGCACCGACGTTCCCCTAACGCGTGAACTTCACGAATTGAAATGAAATGCCATAGCGCTAAAGACTTCTCTTATTGATGGAGATTTACAGCCTCAAACCGAAAAAGTAGCCGATTACTAGCAGGATTGGAATCTCAACAAGCAACACAAACAGAATTATCGCAACGTTCCGAATTCTCAATGCCCTATAGATATGTTCAGGAGCAAGTTCCGATGTGCCGTCTCCCACAACATAATATCCAGGTTTTTCAAGCGTTGCGTCTAACGCTCCCGCAATGGCTGCAATGGGCCATCCATGATTTGTACTCGGGATTTTCCTTCTATCCCTAAGCATTGTCTTCCACGCACTTCTGTAGCTGCCTCCGCAAAAAAAACTCGCCATCACAATGAACACCCCTGTCAAACGAGACATCACAAAGTTTGCCACGGTGTCAAGCATGGCGGAAAACCATCCAATGTTAATGTGCTCTTCATCTTTGAAGCCTACCGTTCCATCCAATATGTTAATGGTCTTGAAAGCAACCGCTCCAGTAACGCCGAAGACCGAGTAATAAAATATCGGAGACAACTTGAAGTCCGTAAGGTTCTCCGCCATAGACTCTATCACCGCCGAAACTATCTGATGCCCATCCAAGTTTTCCGCTTCTCTCCTGGAGAACATGGCAGCGCACTCTCTACCCTTTTCAAGATCATTTTCCTTTACCGCTTCTGCTGCACGCTCAGCTATTTCCGTTTCAAGTTTAATGCACAACGTCAGCTTCAAAATCACCGCGGCAAAAACCACATACAGCAAAACATGGAGCAACTGTGTAGCATAGAGAATTAAAAACGCTGAAGCCGTTGTCAGAAAAATAACGGCTATCGCCAGCAAAACTCCGTTGACTTTCTCAATTTTCGGATTCTTGTTCCGAAGAAACGGCACTATCCTCTTAACAAGTTTAGTTACCCAAACAGTGGGATGCAACGAAAACCGCGATTGCCATGAGGGCTCTCCAAAAATCAAATCCAGCACTATCGCAAATACCGATACCGCCAACATTATGTAGAATGCTTCCATGGCTTCACGTTCGCTTGCTTCTGATGCAATGACTTGCGTTCGTTGCGCTTAAAAATATTGGCAAAAAATTAGCAGTTACACAGAAAAACCTTCCATACAAGTGCATTCGGCTGGTTCTTCAATTAGAGCTTTCGCGTTTCTTCATAATCTTCTGACAAATGTCCAAATCTTCTAAAGTATTCACATTCAAAGCAGCATCAATCTCCTCGGTAACCATGGCGAACTCGTCTATTTTATCCTCAGAAATTTTAGAGCCATCTATCAGGTTGACTCCAGAAACAGCGTAAGCCACACCTTCATAGTCGTATACAGATGAAACAGACAGTTCAAGTTCTTCACGCTTCTTTATCGGAACTAAAACCGTAACTGCGTCCCTTCTGCTTTTTTCATAAAAAGAAACGACTTTGTCCAAGAATTTTCCTGTTAGAGCCGGCAGATCCGAAGAAACAGTTAAAACTGGACCACGCAATTGAGCTTTCATTATGGCCTGTTTTAAATCATCATGATAGCCTTTGGCGTCAGTCCTTATCACTTTCAAGCCTGACTTCAAACATTTCTCTTCCGTTTTAGGTGTATTCTCGCTCGTTACAACATAGAACTCTGAAATCTTCTCGGCGGATTCAACCGCTTCCACAACCCGCTCTATAAGCGTCTTGCCCAAGAAAGTTAACAATGGCTTTTCAACAGCCAAACCTAATCTTTTGCCTCTGCCGCCAGCCATTATCAACGCAGGAACCTTCATAACATCAACACGCCCGCCACAAACACCAACGCCACCGCTCTAACCGTCTCGTTCGTCGCGCCTATCATGTCGCCTGACACTCCCCCGAAAACGCTCTTAGCTACCCTCTCCATAAAAACTCCCAAGAGAATACTTATCAAAACCACTCCAACACCCGTCAAACCCAAAAGCGGATAAACAATAACAACAGCAAGAACATAAGCCAGTATGTTGCGCCTCTTTTTTGCGGTTTCAAGAAAAATAGACCCCAACCCAGTTTGCGTAGGCTTCCCAAACCACACGATTGTAACCATGCCTAGCTTAGCCGCAACCTCAGCCGCGATTATTGCTCCGAACGCAAACTCCGCGTTCACTAAAAACAACCCTAAAATAGCCAAGAACTCCACGAAAATCGCTAGAAACGCGCCTTTATGAGAAACAGTCCACGCATGCGCCGCCGCCCTCCTTTCCTTTACGTCGCCGAGACCTATGGCGTTGCCCAAGTCCACGAGACCATCAAAATGCTGCAGTCCAGTTAAAACAAGCAAAAACGCCAGCGTCATCACGGCAGGCGCAAGCTTCAGCAAGAACTCCACAGGAATTTGAATAATTGAATTAATGAACGCTAGAATATATGATATTAAGGAGCTGCAGCCCAAAAAATATGCAGCCCCGAGCAATCCTATTAACCCTCCTATCACGGGAAAAAGGAAAATAGCCTCGGCTGATGTCACCACAAAATCATCTGTTTTCCCCAGCGGAATTATAGTGAGGAAAGCAAGTAAATCCCTAAAAGTTTTTATAGGCTTCATCTTCGAACATATAGCCTAACTCAACCAAATAAGGATATAGACTTTGTCGTGAATTTCATGGATCAACTCAAGGGAAAGAAAATATTAGTGACTGGTGGCGCAGGCTTCATAGGCTCTCACCTGTGCAAAAAGCTGTCAGATTACACCAGTAACTTGACGATTTACGATGATTTATCCAGCGGACAAGTTGAGAACGTTAAGCATCTCCCGAAAGTGCACTTCGTGAAAGCAAGTATCCTTAACCTCAAAAAGCTCTACTCCCAAGAAAAAATTGATGTAATCTACCATTTAGCCGCTCAAGTCGTAGTTCCCTACTCGATGGAAAATCCCATAGAAGACTTCGAAACCAACGCGCGAGGAACATTAAACGTTCTAGAAAAGGCCCGCAAAGACGATGCACGAGTAGTCTTCGCCTCAAGCGCCGCAGTGTACGGCAACACCACCAAACTGCCAACTCCGGAAACCTACGGTTTCAGCCCAGCCTCCTGTTACGGCTTATCCAAAGTCGTCGGCGAACAATACTGCAATATGTACTCACAACAGTACGGGTTAGACATAACCATTCTGAGGTTCGCCAACGTTTATGGATCAAGTGGCCACGGCGTTATACCAGACTTTCTGGATAAAATCAGCAGAAACCCAGAAAAACTGGAAATCATCGGCACCGGCTTGCAGTCCCGAGACTTCGTTCACGTCTCCGACGTCGTGGAAGCTTTAGTCCTCTCCGCCACAAGTGAGGTTGCGATAGGAGAGACTTTCAACATAGGCTTCGGCAAAACAACCAAGATAATAGACCTCGCAAAAATGATCCTGAAAATCCTCAATCTATCCGATAAAACAGTTATAACAACCACCAACGTTCCTTGGAAAGGCGACATTAACACCATCTGGTTTGACATAAACAAAGTGAAAAAGGAGCTACAATGGCGCCCAAAAATAAGCCTCGAAGACAGCCTGAAAGCGCTAATTTTGGAGAGGAAAATGTTAGGATGACAGCAACGCCCGCCAGAGGCTTAATCGCGCTCTTGCGACTTCCTTACTGGATGATGACAGGTGGCTTAGCGCTTCTCACGTCTCTTGCAATCACAAAAGGTGCCCTCAACCTAAACATCGGATTGCTGACCTTCCTTTCCATGGCGTTTATAACCTCAGCAGGCTTCTCCCTGAACGATTACTTCGACAGAGAAAGCGACGCCGTGATCAAACCAAAACGCCCCATACCGTCTGGCGCGTTGTCCCTGAAGCAGGTTGTAGCCGTTTCAGTTCTCCTGTTCGTCGTGGGTCTAAGCCTTGCAGCTTGGATAAATCAGCTCAGCCTCATAATTCTCCTAACAGACTCCATATTACTAGTAGTATATTCAGCGCTCATCAAGCGGAAATCAGGTTTCGCCGCAAATGTTCTCGTTGGCATCTTAACAGGCACCGCATTCCTTTACGGGGAGGCAGTTACCCTGGGACCAAACGTCCTGAGTCCTACTTTCTTAACTCTTGCTTCCCTCAGCTTGTATCCCATTGCCTGCGGAACCATCGGCGGCAACATCCTCCGAGATGTCCTAAGCCTCGAAGGCGACTCAAAAGTTGGGTACCCAACGCTTCCCCAGAAAATCGGCAATAGCAACGCAGTAAAAACCGCTGCAGTCTTCTTCACCGCAACAGGTGTGCTCGCACCTCTCCCTTACCTTCTAAGTCAATTCACAGTATACTACCTGCCTCTCATAATGCTATGGAGCGTTCTCCTCATCTACTCCTCCGTTCGCCTCGTCGCCTCCGCTTCGACAATTCAAAACGTGCGAAAATACGAACGCTTAATCACCATGTCTATGATTCTGCTTCCCCTGTCACTGATAATCGAGGCACTATCTCCAATAATCGGAGGCTTCCTGTGAAAAAGACAAAAAGCATCTGTCCGGTATGCCAAAAAAAAATAGACGCAGAACTAACCGAGGTAAACGGTAAAATTAGGATTACCAAAACCTGCAAGGAACACGGAATCTTTTCAGCTACACACTGGGAAAGCCCAAAAGTCTTCAAATTCGCCGAAAAATTCGACTACTTCAAGTATTTCGGAGACGCAACCGCGCCAAAAAACCCTGACGGCTGCCCTTACATATGCGGTTCCTGCAAAAACCATATTTCAAGCACCGTCATCGGCGTCATTGACGTTACAAAACGGTGCGATTTGAGGTGCAGCATATGCTTCTCCACCTTTGACGAGCATGAAGTTGACTATGAACCTAGTAGAGAAAAAATCGTGCAGATGCTAGAATTCCTGAGCAAACGTAACCCTAAACCGCCTGCCCTCTTGTTTTCTGGGGGAGAACCCTTACAACGCGAAGACATTCCTGAAATCATAGGCGCCGCACACAAACTGCGGTTCATGACCATCTTAGCAACCAACGGTATTCGCCTTGCTGAATCCCCCGAGCTTGCTTTGAAGCTGAAAAAAAACGGTTTGAACATTGTTTACCTGCAATTCGACAGCTTCCGCGATGAATTCTACGAAAAAATACGCGGAAAGAAGCTGCTGAAAACCAAAATGAAAGCCATAGAAAACTGCCGCAGGTACGACATAGAAATAATATTGGTCAATACTTTGATAAGCGGTGTCAACGATAACGAAGTTGGAGACATCATAAGATTTGCAGCGGAGAACTCCCACATAATAAGAGGCGTAATTTTCCAGCCCATCGCATGCACAGGACGAGCAACAGATAATCCCTCCAGAGAAGACTGGCGAGATTGGCATTTCGCAGAGGAAGTTGAAAATCAAAGCAACGGCGAGATAGAAACCAAAGACCTTTTCCCACTGTCAGTTATGACTTCGCCGATAATGGTTATGAGCAAATTCATGAAAAAGCCGTGGCCTCTGTTTTCCTGCAGTCCCCAGTGTGGTCTTGTAAACTGGATGTACGTGTCGAAAAGCGGCAAAATTATCCCCATTAACCACTTTGTTAATTTCGAAAGGTTCTTCCAGATTCTTCAGAAAACAGCGAAGTCTGTTGAATCCAAAGGACGATTCTCTCTTCTGTCATCGCTGTTTTTGGCTTCCGTTCAATCTTTAAACTGGCCTCTAGTCGCTAAAGAAATCGGCATATTCACTCTGATGAAAACCATTCTGAAAATGCACATTTCTCCTTCTTATGATTCGCTTGCCAACTTGCGTCGCCGAATTTTCCTGCTTGGATGCATGGCTTTCATGGATACCTACACTTTCGACATTAACCGCGTTAGAAGATGCGTGGTGCACTATGTTACTCCAGACTTGAAGATCATACCTTTCTGCGCTTACAACAACGTCCACAGGATAGAAACCGAAGAGCAATACGTTTCGCGACAGGCCACAGCTTAGATTTGGTCTACAACTTCTATGTTCAAAACGCAATAGTTGTAAGTGAACTTGAACATATTATCATCCTGGGTCCAAAGCTCAAATACCACAGAGTAACTTCCAGGCTCATCTATGGAAACTGTCGCCAAAGTTTCCCACGTCGCTCCGTTTTCTATAGTCGGTGTGTGGCTGCTCTCAGCATTTGCCTCAACTGGAAATGAGGAAATCGAACCGGCAACAACTTTTTGTAAAACTTCGCAGGATTGCCTTATGCCCATGTGATTTTCAACGTCAACCCACACATTAAACGTGTTATTTCCATTAATGACTAGAAGTTCAGGATAATCTATCGCTTTTTTATGCTGGTAATCTAGCACGTAAATGGTTGTGTATCCCGTAGGTGGAAGTCTCGAAATGAAATAATAGCCTATGACTAGACTGAAAACAAATACGAGCGCTAACGCAACGGCGATTTTGTAACCGTTATTGCTTACCTTCAGAGTCTCATTCAGTCTTATTTTTAATTCTGAATATACTTTCACTTTGTCAATCCCTTAACCATCGTGGTGAATATTTCAATCCCTGACTTAACTCTTCGAAGTTTAGTTCTTCCATATTTTCTTGCCTTGTAAACTGAGGGAACTTCAATCATTCTGAAGCCTTTCTTGGCGAACTGCACCAGCATTTCTGTGGCGAACGCCATGTCATCCTGATCTAAATCAACTTTTTCTATCGCCGAGCGAGATATTGCCCGAAAACCAGATTGTGTATCGCTAAGAAACTGTTTGTAAAAAAAGTTAAAACAGAACGTTATTATTTTATTCGCAACAAAATTCATGAATCCCATAGCTTTATTCGGGTCATACATTCGCGTAGCTAGACAAATTTCGGCATCGTTTTTTATCATTGTTTTAAGCAAACGGTTAACGTGTTTTACTTCGTAGGTTCCATCGCCATCAACCATAACTACAATGTCGCCTTTTGCACGTTTAATTCCGGTTCTAAGAGCGAGTCCGTAGCCACGTCTAGGCTCTACAATGAGTTTGCAAAAACCTATGTCTTTAACGATTTCTTTTGTTCCGTCTGTTGAATTTCCATCTACAACGATTATTTCTTTTGGATACGTTATTTCCTTATAAATAGTTGTTACTGTTTCACGAATGTTCCCTGCTTCGTTGAGCGTTGGAATTACCACTGAAACCATTTCTACGTCCAATGTCACCGCTTTGTAGCTCCCTACTCTGAAAGCTATATAATCTAGTCTCTAACATCAAGTTAAATAAGCTCTTCGTATATTTTGACAAGTTTTTCCACATTCTTGTCCCAGCTATACCTCTGCTCTATCATCGTCCGCAGGTCTTTTTTTAGGACCGCCAAGTCCTCGCCGGAGAATTCCAATATTGCTTCCGCAAGAGGGCTAGGCGAGTTAGGCGGCACCAGTTTTCCATACTTTTCATCCATAACTTCTGATGTGCCTCCAACGTTTGTTGCTATCACTGGCAATCCGCAAGCCATAGCTTCAAGCGCAACCAGAGGCAAACCTTCTCCGGATTTAGAGGGCAAAACAAAAAAGTCTGCCACGTTGTAGTAACAAGGCAGGTCCTCATCTGACACAAAACCCGTAAGCCTGAAATTCCTCTGTAATCTTAACTGCACTATTTTTTCTTTAACTTCCTCAAAATCGGGTCCTTTGCCCACTACAACAAAGGTTAACTTCGGGTTCTTTTTAACCGCGCTAATTGCGCTTTCAATTAGTGTATCAATTCCGTTCTTGTAGACAAGCCGCCTCACCGTCAGAACAACGCTCGCGTCTTCAGGAATGCCCAGCTTTTTCCTCATTTCACCTTTGACTTCAGGCAAAGGCTTGAAACGGTTCAGGTCAACACCATTGTGGAGCACCACTGTTTTTTCAGGGTCTGCTCCCAAACTCAAAACATAGTTTCTTGTTGCGTTGCTGACAACGATTATTTTGTCTGCGTCCTTAAGTACTTGCCTTCCAATGGCAAGGTCGTTTAGCTTTTCTGCAGTGTCCCAAATATTGTTGTATTCTATGAACGTGTTGTGCTGAGTCAGCACCAAGGGTTTCGAATATCTCTTTGCGATTTTAGCGGCGATAAGGGACGACAGGTACGGGTGACCGTGCACGTGTATGAGGTCGTTGGACTTGACTGTTTCTAAAAAGGTTTTGAAGCTGCTTAATTGTGGAATGGCATAGGGAATGCCGAGCCTAAATCCTATGTTCACCGAATCGTAGCATCGAACTTTTATTCCGTCAAAAACGTAACTTTTAGCCGTGTAGTTCCGATGTGTCAACACCATAGGTTCAAACCGTTTCTTCTTCATCAGCCGTTTGCACTGTTCATAAACAACTCTTTCTATGCCGCCAACATGAGGCAGAAAAGTATGCGTAACAACGCACAGCTTTGTTTGAACCATGGCGCTCCAACTGCTTAAGTCTCCTCAATCAGCAAACTATTATAATCTTATGGTAAGCTCCCGAAAAAGCCCGCTTTTCAGGTAAATTTTTATAACGTATTTAGCTGACTTATCCAGCTGATTAGGTTTCAGCACGGAAGTGGGCAAAAATGGACATCATCGTTGGAGGCGGAAAATACGGATGCGCCGCTGTCGAGTATCTGCGGCAGAAGAAAAAAGACTTTGCAGTGGTAGATACAGACATGAACTGCCTCGCGGTAAAACGATTTAAACTGAAAAACTTTGAAAACGCTGATTCGAAAGGAGAAGGCTTCATTAACGGCGGGCTTCCGAAAGTGTTAGAGTTGATAGACGACCTGAAACCTGAGTACGTTTTTCCTACTGCTCCAGTACACATTGCTGCAGACTTGGTTAAAGTCAAGTTTAACCTCATACCTTGGAACGAAGCAATAAACACCATACTCCATAGGTTGCCTGAAGTGGTTGTCCTGCAAGCGGGAAGAGGAAAACTCGTTGTAAGCTTCAACAGAGACCACGACTGCGTAGAAAAATGTGCGATGCCCCAGGTCTGCCCCTCTTCGGAAATAGAGAAGCCTTGCACCATGACTAAGCTAATGAAATTTGCCAGTCCAGAAGCCTTCATCCTGATCAGTTATTCGATGGCGCCTGGAATGGGCGCACTCAAGGGCAGTGAACTTTTAGAATTGTTCAAGTGGGCTAAAACGAAAGAAAAGTTCATTGTTGCCACAGCTTGCGACTGCCATGGAGTCTTCACAGCTTTCCAAAAAGCTTCAACCAAATCCAGAGCAAAATTAAGAAGTGAAACTGCGGCTTTACCTTTTTGAAGCGGCATCTGCAGTTCTAAAAGCGCGTGTGTACACGTTTGATGAGACGCCAGCAACCAAACCGCCTATGGCGTCGTTGGTGATTGGCCCCAACTTCTTAAGAATCCCGGGCTTAGCTTGGTCAAACCGCGTAAACTCGAAAACCCCCTTAACTCCCGCAATGTAATTGGCAATAGCAAGCCCCAACAACTCGTCAGCAACCAATCCTGGTCGTCCCATAAACCTCTCCTTAGACAGCCCTGGAATCAAACCTTTCTCGGCATCTTCCTGCGCTCGAAAGCAGGCGACTTCCAAAGTGGAAACATTCACGTCTGATAGGATATCGAGAAACTCTTCACGAAGCATTTTTGCGGCTTTTTCCTCTGTCTCTAAGCCAGGATGGGGAACAAAAAGCTCAAGTGCCGTGTCGATGAGGTCTTTCAGTGTGATGCCTTTTTTTTCCAAGTATTCTATCAGTGGAGGAGATTCTGTGTTCATAATTAACCCACACTTTCTGTAACAGCAGAGTTTATTTTAAATATTGCGTGAATACAGCAAAGCTTATTAGCGTAGGTTGGTTTATCCATCCTAAACAGGGAGCGTGAGGAAGATAAACAGAAAATACGTTATTATTGCAGCAGTCGTTGCTATTGTTTTGATAGCATCTGCAGCTTTTCTGTACATTTATTATCAAGGACAGGCTACTGAGGCGGAGCGGATTAAGGTCTTGCAGAATCTCGTAGACGACCATGATTACCTTACAAGTTTGTCGTCCTATCCAGAGAAGATTGTTTCGCTTGCACCGAGTTGCACCGAAATCTTGTTTGCTTTGGGGTTAGATGACAAGGTGAAGGCGATTACTGATTACGATAATTATCCATACAATTTTACGGCGTGGATAGCTGCAGGCAATATAACTAGCGTTGGAGATTTTTCGGATCCGAACTTGGAAGTGATTGCGTCTGTTGATCCCGACTTGATTCTGGCCACCGCAGGTGTGCAAGGAGATACTATCGATACTCTGCGAGCACTGAACTACAAAGTTTTGGTGCTAGACCCACCCAGCGTTGCAGGTGTACTCCGAGACATAGAATTAGTAGGTAACGCAACTGGCAAAACTGCAGAGGCAAAGACACTCATAAACAGTTTGCAGAGCAGGATTGATGCTGTGGCAGAGAAAGTGGCGAACGCGGCGTCCAAGCCAACGGTTTACTACGAGGTTTGGTATGACCCCACATCATTATGGAGCGCAGGTTCAAAGGCATGGCAAAACGAACTCATAGAAATAGCTGGTGGAACTAACATTTTCGCTGATCAGCCACTAGATTATTTTCTGTCAAGTGCTGAAGCAGTTATTGACCGAAACCCTGACGTGATTCTGTTGCCCTCTTCCGGCATGGGTTTTGGACCGCCGTTTTGGGGAAGTATCGACGAAGTCAAGGCAAGACCTGGTTGGGACTCAATAAGCGCTGTGCAGAATGACCAATTGTATCAGGTAGACGGTGATGTTATAGCTAGAGCTGGACCGAGAGTAGCGGACGCAATAGAGGCATTGGCTCAATTCTTCCATCCTGAACTCTTTTAAACCACCTATCCCTTTTTTGTGTGAACAAAATGAGCAAGGACAACGTTGAAAGCACATATTTTCGGCGAACTTCACGATGGAAACTTATCTTGGTTCTGTTAATCTTCGCTCTAATCGCGACGGTTATAATATCCATAAACGTCGGCTATGCTCAGATTTCGTTTCCCGACATACTCACAATATTAGCTAAGCAAATACCCTTTCTGAACGGCTTCACGGCATCTTCGACCATACAACCATCTGCTGAGAGCATTATTCTACAAATACGCTTGCCGCGAATAATGGCAGGCGTTTTGGTTGGCGCAGCCTTAGCGGCAGCAGGCGTTTTATACCAAGGAGTATTCAAGAATCCGATGGCAGACTCGTACGTACTGGGCGTTTCAGCTGGAGCAGCAGTTGGTGCTTCATTTTCTATACTCTTTGGTGTAAGTTTCGTATTTTTGGGGTTGCGTCTTGTGCAGGTGGCAGCGTTTCTCGGGGCTTTGGCAGCTATGTTTCTTGTTTACAATATTTCACGGGTTGGTTCTAGGGTTCCAGTGGCAACGTTGTTGCTTTGTGGAATAGCCGTAAACTTTTTCCTGTTTGCAGTCGTCGGGCTTTTGGAGGTAGTGGCTGGCGACGAGCTTCATTCAATTGTGTTTTGGCTTATAGGCGGCTTTTCAAACGTTTTGTGGAAGGACATATGGGCTATGCTGCCCTTCATAGTAATAGGCGTCGTGGTCGCGTATTTCTACGCGCGTGACCTTAACCTGCTTGCTATGGGCGAAGAAACTGCCCACCATCTAGGTGTAAACGTTGAAAGATCAAAACAGATACTTCTGGTACTGGCGTCCATGATAACCGCGGCAGCGGTCTCTATTTGTGGTCTCGTAGGCTTCGTAGGTTTAATGATTCCTCATGTGACTAGGCTGATAATCGGACCTGACCATCGCATACTGCTGCCAACTTCCACAATAATCGGCGCGATATTCTTGGTGATCTGCGATGATTTAGCTCGGGTTGTAGCAACTCCTTTTGCATCAACCCTTGAATTGCCCGTTGGAATAATCACCATGCTTTTTGGTGCGCCTTTCTTCATTATCCTTTTCAAGAGGAAAAAACAGAGTTATTCTGTATGATCGGATGGTGGCAAATTTGGTGTTGTTAAACATTGATGGCGTCGAATGCCGCTATGGTTCTGTCAAGGTTCTGGAAGACGTTAGTCTTTCAGTTAAGGGCGGCGATTTCTTGGGAATTCTTGGACCTAACGGTTCTGGAAAAACCACTTTGCTCAAGAGCATAAGCCGGATTCTCAAACCTCAAAAGGGTACCATTCTGCTCAACGAAGCGGACATCTACTCTCTCAAAAGCGTTGACGTTGCAAAACAGCTGGCCGTGGTCCCGCAGGACACTAGTATAGGCTTCAACTTTGCCGCGTTGGACATCGTTCTAATGGGGCGCAATCCTCACATGAAACGGTTCCAGATGGAAAGCGAGAAGGACATGGCTGTTGCACGAAAAGTAATGAAACTCACTAACATCTGGCATTTAGCTGAAAGACCAATAAACGAGTTAAGCGGCGGCGAGAAACAGCGCGTGATAATTGCCCGTGCTCTGGCTCAGGAACCGAAGATTTTGTTGCTGGATGAACCCTTAACTCATTTGGATATTGTTAATCAACTGGAAATCATGGATCTTGTCAAAGACCTGTGCGTGAAAGAGAAGCTTGTTGTTCTGGCTGTTTTTCACGATTTCAACTTAGCTGCACGTTATTGCGAATCAGCTATACTGCTTAAGGAGGGCAAGATTTTTTCCGCTGGTAGCCTAACTGAAGTTCTGACGAGTGAAAACATAAAGAGCGTTTTCAATGTTGACGCTATAGTAACAAAGCATCTCGTCACCAACTCCGTATTCGTTATCCCTTTGTCACCACAAAAATCTTCTCCAGCTAAAAAATGCTCAATTCACCTAATATGCGGTGCTGGTACTGGAACTGCGCTGATGAAGGTTCTTTTAGACGAAGGTTACAGCGTAACCGCCGGCGTCCTCAACGTGTTAGACACGGACTTTGAAACCGCGCAGTTTTTGAAGATCCCCGTCACAGTCGAAGCACCGTTTTCTTCAATAACGGAGAAAACACACAAGGCTAATTTGGAGATGATAAGTGAAGCCAGTACTGTAGTGTTGACTTCTGTTCCGTTTGGTCTTGGCAACCTGCAGAATTTGGAGGCTGCTCTAGCTGCTTTGAGGAGGGGAATTCCCACTTTTGTCATTGAAGAAGTGCCTATTGAACGAAGGGATTTCACTGGGGGAAAAGCAAAGGCGCTGCTTGCCGAGTTGAAACGCGGAGGCGCCGAGTTTGTTAAGGACCAAAATGAGCTTTTATCTCTGCTTAACGTTTCTGTCGAAAAGCTGAAAACAGCCAAAGAAGAAAGAAACCGAATTCTTGCTCACCTGAAGCCTGGAGAAGTTCATAAAGGAACCAAAATAAAGGATAAAGGCGAGAAAAAATAGGGGAAAAACTGTATGAAAGTTATTGTTTTGTGGAGCGGCGGCAAAGACAGCTGCTTTGCATGCTACCAAGCTATTCAAGAGGGTCATGACGTTTCACAACTTCTAATAACGATGTCCGACCTGAACAATTCGAATTTCCACTTGATTCGTTCCGACATGCTGGACGCGCAGTCCCATGCCATCGGGATTCCGATAGTGAAGTGGACGACTGCTCTTGATACTTACGAGCGGGATTTCAAGAAGGCGTTGTTGCAAATGAAAGCTGAAGGCGCGGACGGTATTGTGACGGGAGATGTCTATGACGTTGCCTTGCACGAGGCGGGTTGGCTAGAGCGTATCTGCAAGGAAGTGGGACTTACGCCTGTTAAGCCTCTGTGGCACCGTGACACGCAACAGATTCTGGAGGAGTTCATAAATGAAGGTTTCAAAGCTACCGTGCTTAGAGTAAACACCGATGTGCTGGGAATGGAATGGCTTGGAAGAGAAATTAACAAGGAGTTCTTGGGTGACTTGCTCAAGCTAGGCACGATAGACCCCTGCGGCGAAAACGGCGAATTTCACACGTTCGTAACTGATGGGCCATTCTTCAACAGACGAATCGAAATTCTTGAAAGCGCAAAGGTAAAGCTTAACGGCAATGGACGTTTAGTAATAAAGCGCTTCGAGGTTAAGCCCAAAAGGAGTTAATCAATCAAAATGAAAAAAATATTCGACGTGCTGTTAACCCATAACGAGTTCAAGGCAGAAGCTTTTATTAAAGAGTTGGAAGGAAAGAAACCGCTTTTCGTCTGCACCATAGCCACGACAGAAACCGCCAAGATCCAAGGAATCTCTGCGGCTGGAAAACACCCTGAATTCACTGATTACACGCCGCCCGCGGACGCTGAACTGCTTCTGCTTGGAAGATGCAAGTGCATCAACGGTGTACCTGTGACTCCCGATGGAATTCCTACTCCCGCGTTAATAACCATGTCAGCTTTGAGGCTTGCGGATATACCTGTGCTGGTTGCCAGTGGCGGGTTAAAGGTGAAGCCTCAGATTCCGTTCTTGGAATTGGGCGGGAGTCCTGGCGAGGACATTAGAACTGGGAGGGCAGTGGAAAACGTTGAAGAAGTAATCCAACGAGCCACCTTAGCTGGGGAACACTTGGCTAAAACAGCAGATTACCTCGTAATCGGAGAAAGCATACCTGGCGGCACGACAACAGCCTTGGGTGTCCTGTCAGCTATGGGCGTAAACGCTAAGGGAAAAGTCAGTAGCAGCATGCCAGAAAACCCGCACGAATTAAAAAATGAAACAGTCAAGGCGGGGTTAGCGGCTTCAGGCTTGAGCTTCGGGAGTTTAGCTGAAAACCCAGTTAAAGCCATTTCATGCTTAGGCGACCCCATGATGCCTGCTTTTGCAGGATTAGTCATTGGCGCTGCAGCGCAGGTCCCTGTTTTGATGGCTGGAGGGACTCAGATGACCGCAGTGTTAGCCGTTGTCAACGCGTTGAACCCCGATGTCCTCTGTAACGTGGCGATTGGAACCACAAGATGGGTCGTAAGCGACAGTTCATCCGATATCTGCGGTATAGTCGCCCATATTGCGGACGTGCCCGTATTGGCGGCTGACATAGACTTTGCCCAGTCTCGTTTTTCGGGTCTACAGGCTTATGAAAAGGGCATTGTGAAAGAAGGCGTCGGAGCTGGAGGCGCTGCCATAGCTGCAATGGCTAAAGTAGGCGGTGCCGTAACTAAAGACATACTGCTTAAAGAGATCGAGAGATCTTATGCTTTGTTAGTGGGAACGAAGTGATGAGGCTCGATGCTTAAAGAGATCAAGAACCTGTTTTCTTTTCTCACCTCCATCCCAGTAAGCATGGACCAAGACATATTGGCAGACTCTGCGAAGGGCATGTTTATTTTTCCTTTGATAGGCGCTTTCATTGGGTTACTAGCGGGGCTATTCGGTTGGGCTACTTTGCACTTCCTTCCTAGTTTAGTGGCTGGAGCTTTGGTGCTTGGTTTTTTGTTGCTAATTACTGGGCTTCATCACACTGATGGCTTGCTGGATTTTGGCGACGGTGTCATGGCTCATGGCTCGCCGGAAAGAAAGATCGAAATTATGCATGATCAATTGACTGGTGCTGGTGGCTTGTCTTTGGGAATCATGACTTTCTTGATCACCGCCTTTTCTATAGCTGAATTAGACATGGGCATCGTCATCCAAGGTTTGGTGGTTGTTGAGGTTTCAGCAAAACTTTCCATGGTCATCGGAGCTTGGGCTGGAAAAGCGGTTCATGAGGGAATGGCGTCCTCTTTTTTAGCAGCCATGCACGGAAAGAAAGGCACTGCTCGCTTGATTGCTGCATTAGCAATCTCCTTCGGAATAGCCGTACCCTTATTGTGGTTGACCGGCGTCGTAGTTGTGTTGGCGGCTATTATGGCAAGCCTTATCCTGGTCGAAATCTCCCACAGGAACTTCATGGGCGTAACAGGCGACGTGTTAGGCGCAACCAACGAGCTTACTCGCATGGTTTCGCTAATCACCTTGTTGGCGTTGATAAGATGGGTGTAACCGCGCTTGTCATGGCTGGCGGCAAAGGCTCTCGCATGGCGCTTTCAGAAGAAAAACCGTTGCTCCAAGTCGGCGGGAAACCCGTCATCGAACACGTTCTTACAGCGCTGAAAAACGCCAAAAAAGTCAGCTCCATCGTAGTTGCTGTTAGCGATTACACGCCTAAAACCGCTCAGCTTATGCTAAAATTTCCAGTTTCCGTTATAAAAACGCCGGGAAAAGAGTATGTCTATGACATGGGATACGCTGTTAAAACCCTCGGGTTGCAAACGGTCTTGGCTATTGGCGCTGACTTTCCATTGCTAACAGCTGATGTTGTCGATTCGATTGTGGAGCATTATGAAGGATGCGGTAAGCCTGCGTTGAGTGTGGTTGTGCCTATGGAAAAAAAGGCGAAGCTAGGGCTGAGCGGAAAGTACGGATTTGACTTGAATGGCGAACATGTGGTTCCTGCTGGAATTAACGTTGTTGATGGGCGAAGGATTAACGAAGAAGAATTGGAGGAGGAAATCTACGTTTCAGACCGAAAAGAAGTTGCCGTGAACATCAACACCATCCAAGAGTTAAGAATAGCTGAAGACCTTTTTCAAAAAACACTTAAAGCATAAGTTTTGAGGGTATACTCTGCGTTTAGATTTGTTTTTCTCATGTGTTCTAAAATGAAAGCGTAGTAGGTGGTTGTTAGTGCTTCACCACAATCACATGACTTTAAGTCTAAGAATAAAATTATAAGTGACAAGTTAGAGCGGCGCCATCACCTTTAGCTACTGCTGAGGATGCTTAGAATAATGCTGTCTAAAGAAACAACTTTTCCTCGTCTTTTTCTCCAGAGTTTCCAAGAAAAAAGAAGTGACAGAGACATTCCCTTTTGGAACATTAGTTGGACCAAAATCGATTTTCCTGAAACATGTTTTTATGAAACGATGAGATTGAAACATATTGGAGAGGAAGTTTAAAAATGGAGATAACTTCAACACGGTCATTTAGAAAATGGGTTTCCCTCTCCGCTTTTCTCGGATTTGCCGCTTTTCTGCTTTACCTGTATTTCTTCACCGATATCGCAGGTGTTGCATCGGTAATAGTGCGAACGAATCTCTTCTTTTACAGCTTGGCTTTCCTTTGCGTTTTAGGAGGTGTCGCATTCAACGCTTTAGCATGGTATAGTCTGCTGGGCTCTCTCTCAATAAAAGTCAATTATCGCCTGATTTTTAATTTAAGCTGGGTTGGAATTTTCGTAGACGCGATTATTCCAGGAGGTTGGTCTGGCGACGCGTTCAAGGCTTATCTGCTTTCGCGGGATCCAAATATAGATGGTGGAAGAACGGCGGCTTCAGTAGTCATGAAAAACGTTCTTGAACTCTTAATAGTTATATGTCTGTCATTTTTTGGATTAATTCTTCTAGCATTAAATTACACTTTAGAAAGTGGAATTCTTATCGCAATTGGCACGGCTGTCGTGCTCTTAACTTTGCCTTTGATAGTTATTATCTACCTGAGCGTAAACCTTGACGCTACCAAGAAAATACTTGAAGCGTTAAAACGCTTGTATGCGTTCATACGGCATCGCCCTGCGAACATTGAAGATTTCGAGAAAAAGATTGAGAAAACGCTAGCGGAGTACCATGAAGGCATCACTGTCTTGGGGACTAATCCTAAATCGCTATTCCAAGCGACCTTCTTTCAAATAATAGCTTGGGGTTTCGATATACTGGCTCTGTTTTTGATTTTTGCCTCCATCAACTATGTGGTACCTGCGGATAAGATTATAATCACAAATGCTTTGTCAGTAAACTTGCAAGCTCAGGGTGTAGCCTTAGCTGGCTTTGCTCAAGTGGTTTCAAGCAGTGTTTACACGATTCTCGGCATTCCCTTGAGCTATAGCGCGGCGTCGACTGTGCTGGCGGGGTTTGCGTCTTTCTGGTTTAAGACAATAATAGCTTTTTTTGCATTTCAGTTTGTGGTGTTTTCTCGTTGTGTCCCTCCTTTCTGCATGCGCATGAATCGTCTGAGAGGTAAAAGTTGCAAAGACGAAAAGCTGTTGGTTCAGAGTAACAGCGATGGATAAGCATGTGGGCGGCAGCAGGTGCGATAAGAGTCTAAAAACGGACTATCGACTTCACAACTTTCCGCTTCGGATCAAATCTTATATTTACCACATGTTATCTAACTAACATGGTGAGGGGAAAACATGAAACTTGTAACTGTCCTGCTACCAGAAGCTTATCTTGAAGGCTTGGATGAACTCGTAAGAGCTAACATGTATCCAAGTAGAAGTTCGGTTATACGGTCAGCAGTAAGAGATTTGTTGAGGAAAGAACTCTGGGAAAAACGCGGAAGATAAACTACACTCACCCACTTTCTTATTCAGAAACGTTTATCTCGCATGCCTTATTGTCGAGCAGAGCTTTTCAGCTGTCTCGCCCGGGTTATGTGCAAGGGTTATGCCTCTTCCCACAATAAGGTAACGCGCGCCAGCTTTAAGCGCTATTTCCGCTGCTCCGCCTTGCGCGCCTATCCCCGGCGAGTATATAGGTACATTTTCCCCCAGTATTCTGTGGATTTCCGTTATTTTTTTAGGGTAAGTGGCGCCCACTACCACGCCGTCAGCATTCCATCTCAGCGCTTTTTTTGCGAAGGAAACGTACTCCACGGTTTTCGCGCCTGTTGCCTTGTCGCATATTGTCTGGCCATAGCCTTCGTTTGCTCCTTTATGGCTCATATAGGCTAGGAGTATCACACCGCGCTGAAGCCTGCGAGCGACGCTGAATATGGGTTCTAGGCCTTCTTCCCAGCCTACGAATGGGTTAGCTATTAACGCGTCAAAATCCGCGGCGTAATAGTACTCCGCTATAACTTGGTTGGTTGCGCCAATGTCGTTTGCTTTGCAATCCATTATCGCGAGAAGACCTTTTTCATGGATTTGCGTTACGAGTTTTTGCACGCCGTCGAAAGTGCCGAGAGGAAGAACCAGATGATGGTTAATTTTCACCGCGCATACGTACGAATGAACTGCTTCCAGAACATCCTGGGCTTTGGCTAGAAGTTCTCCGCGTTTCTCTGGCTTATGAAAAGGGAAATCAAGCGCTAAAACAATGCTGGATTCTTTTTTCTTCACGGTCTCTTCCATCTTCTCTTTGAACGACATCTTCCGATCCCCTTTCTTATTTAGGCGTGGAACCCATAACCTTTACTGTTTCGGAATTTTCACTGACTAATTTTAATGCCTTGATTCTTGAAAACACGTAATTGTTACACGAAACTTAAATTTCCCGCGCCCCACTTTTGATTAAGAATTGCAGTTTAGCTTCGCAAACTAAACAGTCACAGGAGAAAAAGTTTATGAGCAAAACCTTGGCGGAAAAAGTCCTCGCGCAGCACCTAGTTGAAGGAAAAATGGAGCCGGGCGAACAGATCGGCTTGAGGATAGACCACACTCTAACGCAGGATTCCACTGGGACCTTGGCTTACTTGGAGTTCGAAGCCATGGGCGTACCCCATGTCAAGACAAAGTTAAGCCTAAGCTTTGTTGACCACAACATGCTGCAGAACGATTTCAGGAACGCTGATGACCACCGATATTTACAGGATGTCGCAGCCAAATACGGCATTGTTTTCTCACGCCCCGGCAACGGCATATGCCACCAGATTCATCTGGAACGCTTCGCCAGACCTGGCTACACGTTGCTGGGAAGCGACAGCCACACACCCACCGCGGGCGGCGTGGGCATGATTGCTATAGGCGCTGGGGGGCTTGATGTTGCCGCGGCTATGGCTGGAGAACCCTTCTACCTAGCGATGCCACGCATTATGGGTATTAAGTTAACAGGTGCGATTTCGCCTTTCGTTTCAGCAAAAGACGTGATACTCGCGGTGCTGAGAAAGCTAAGCGTGAAAGGCGGAGTAAACAAGATTTTGGAGTACTTCGGCTCTGGCGTTGAAACCTTAAGCGTTCCCGAGCGTGGGACAATAGCGAACATGGGCACAGAAACGGGGGCTACAACATCCATCTTTTCCTCGGATGAAGTCACAAGAGCGTTTCTAAGCAGCCAAGGCAGAGACGGTCAGTGGGTCGCGCTTAAGGCAGATGACGGCGCACAGTACAGCGAAGTGTTGGACATAAACCTTGGTGAAGTTGAGCCCTTGATAGCGTTGCCTCATAGTCCAGACAACGTGAAAGCAGTCAGCGAAATTGAAGGCACGCCCGTGGATCAAGTGTGCATTGGCAGCTGCACTAACTCTTCGCTTCGTGACCTGAAAACTGTTGCTGCGCTCTTGAAGGGCAAAAGAATCAGCAACCGCGTCAGCCTCACCATCTCGCCTGGGTCGAGACAGGTTTTGGAGAATCTGGCTGCAAGCGGCGAACTTGTGGATATTATCAGTGCAGGCGCTCGGATATTGGAGAACGCTTGTGGTCCGTGCATTGGGATCGGTCAGGCACCTCAAACTGACGCTGTGTCCATCAGAACCTTCAACCGCAACTTCAAAGGACGTTCAGGAACACAAAGCGCTCATGTCTATTTGGCTAGTCCAGAGACGGCGGTTGCCGCGGCGCTTTACGGGGAGATAACCGACCCGAGGAAATTGGGCAAGCCTCCAAAGATAACGTTGCCAGAAAAGGTAATCGTCGAGGACAGCATGTTCATCTTCCCAGTGAGGCCTTTTACGGGCGAGGTTAGGCGTGGACCAAACATTAAGCCGCTGCCCAGGTTCACGCCAGTTCCGAAAAGCCTCGCTGGCGAAGTGTTGTTGAAGACTGGTGACAACGTTTCAACTGACGATATTCTGCCGGGCGGTTCAGAGGTCATGTCGCTGCGAAGTAACATTCCCGAGATAAGCAAGCACGTGTTCCGTTATGTGGATCTAGGTTTTGCTGGTAGGGCTTTGGCGAAGGGTGGCGGGTTCATTGTTGGCGGCGAAAACTACGGTCAAGGCTCTTCTAGGGAGCATGCTGCTTTGGCGCCGAAGTACCTCGGTGTGAAGGCGGTCATTGCTAAGTCTTTTGCACGGATACATCTTGCGAACCTTGTTAACTTCGGGATTGTTCCGTTGACTTTCGCGGATAAACAGGACCACGCAGCTGTTGCTCAAGGCGACAGGTTAGAGTTGGGTGTGGAGAGTTTAAAGCGGAACCTCTGCGTGAAGAATACAACTAAAGGCGCTGAGTTCAGGGTTGAGCTTAACCTCAGTGACCATGAGAAAGAGTTGTTGAAGGCAGGCGGGAAATTGGCGGCTATAAAAGCTAAACACGCGAAAAACTAGCTCGAACATGAATATTTATTACTAGACCCTTGCCTTAACTCTTCGGAAAACGCCGGGTTTCAACTTGGCAGTAACTCTTAAAATTCAAGCTGTTACTTAGTAGGCAGGAAGGTTTCGTTTATGAGTTATGGGTCTCAAGGTAGTTCAAGTGGTTCACGTCGCGGCAGTGGTCGAGGACGCGGGAAGGTGCACAGTACGAGGGGGAAACGGAAAAGGCGTAAGCACCGTTCTGGCGGCAAATACCTGCTCGAGACAAGTGAGGCACCCAGTTTCAAGGAGATTGTGGAGAAAACCGTCAGCAGACTGAGTAACCTTGCAGGGCAGACTTTTGCGTGTTCACCGTTCAGCCAGTACTATGACGATTGGCTGTTAAGTTTAAAGAGTGTTCTCTCCGAGTTTGAGTCCAATCCAGTCGTAAACGTAGACGAAGAGTTCGTGAAAAAGCGTTCACAAGTAATCGCTGACGTTGAACTCAAACTTTCCGAGATACGAAGTGAAGAGGCTGTTTTCGAAGAAACCACACGAAAGATTGCGAAACATAAGATGCTTCTCGTTCAGACTGACACGGAATACTCCTATGCAACCCAGAACTTGGCGACAGAAAGGAGACGCGAAATCAAACGCTTAACCCAGAGCATCAATGACCTCGAAACGGAACTTGAAGAGATTAACCAAACAAAATTAAGCATATTCAGTCCTCTTGCGAGAAGAGCGCACGCGCACAAAAAATCCGAGATAAGCCGAAAACTGGAAGCCGCAAAACGCGCGCTTGACTCAGAAGTGAAGACTCTTGAGGCTGAGCAGAAAAAACTCCTCAGCGAATATCAAAAAAAGAAACAAGACATAATCGAGCAAATGCAGATTTTGGAGAAGAAAGTCGGAGGCTCGGAAACTGACCGCTCTGTGGAAGACAGGCAAACGGCATGCGAAGCACTTGTTAACGCTGTGAACGAGCTTCTGTAAAGGAAGACATCGCTTTAATGAAATGAGAGGTCTGTTGCAATCTGAATTTCCAGAACGCTGTGGGTACTTTGCAGTTTGTTATGAATCTTTTATTGCGTTTTCTGCTCCCCTTCGATAGGTGCGGCAGTCAGTCTTGAAATCTATGTGCAAAAGACTTAATAATATGACGCGTGTCATATTATTAAGTGTAAACAGTTGCCACTTTGCAGGGTTCCAAAGTGAAAAATCGAATCTCCTCGACATTGTTGCTGGTCCTAATTCTCGGATTTATCACTTCAGGATATAGTGTCGCTGTGCGAGGTGATGCAGAATGGACGCTGCAAATAGACGGGGCTGTTTCCAACCCCAGAAGTATAACCCTTGACGAACTTATGGCGATGCCAAAAACTGTGGTGCCTGCCGCTCTCTACTGTTTCGGCAGCCTTGTAACAAGTGGGAATTGGACCGGAGTACGCTTTCGCCTCGTGCTTGAAACGGTTGGATTTGACCCGAATGCAACGCGACTAGAGTTTTTAGCTGCGGATGGATACACCAGCGAGCTTTCCATTGCAGAGGCTTTGCATGAGAACGTAATTATAGCCTATGAGCTGGATGGAGTGCCTCTGAGTGAGACACTGCGCTTAGTGCTTCCTAGAGAGAATGGCAGTCTTTGGATAGCCCAGATTACTAATATAACCATAAGCATGGATAACCCTTCGATATTCCACCCTAATAACTCAACAGGCAATGATACTCCCGCGCCGCAGCAATCTCCAAGTCCATCGTCTTCCCCAAGTTCACCTTCCACTGAGACTCAGACACCATCATCTTCATCTACTTCTACAGCACCATCAGATAATACAAATGAGCAGAAACCAACCGACACTCCAGTTCAGCAAACTCCCTTGCCACTCTCAGCCCTGTTAATCATAGCTTCTGTGGCGACATTAAGTTTTGTTGGGGTGGGCCTGTTCTTTTACTTCAGGAAACGCAAACTTTAGCAAGCATCTCTCAGACCTGTAATTTCTAAATTATTTGACTAACTGCGGCTACAAAAAGCACGGCTTATTAAGAGATCTGTTCCAAAAGAACGTTGAACGTTAATGTGCCGTTAATTTGTGTTTTAGTAGAGGATTTCACTGCTTATATTGACTTTGTCATTCTCGATGGGAATCCCTTCTTTCGCTACACTGTTCCTTCTGGTCTTTGCACCTTTCTTAGGTCCTCCAAAGGAGCCGTCAGAACATACAACCCGATGGCATGGAACAACAGGCCAAAGTGGGTTCTTGTGGAGAGCATTTGCCACTGCGCGGTAGGCTTTGGGTTTGCCTATTTTTTCCGCTATTCTTTTGTATGTGCTTATTTTTCCCTTTGGAATTCTGAAAGTGACAACCAGCACGTCTTTTTCAAACTGCGTCTTCCGCTTCAACGCCTCAACAACGTCTTCCTCAGTTTTGATTGATTTCAAATCCATCAGATAACACTCCGTAGAGGAAGCTATTGATTTGTTTGAACTTAAACCTTTATCGTAACCTGTCCTCGCTACTGCCAAGGGAGCAATTACCATCTCACCGATGTTGCGATGTATCATGAAGCGGCAATCCTCTGGAATCTTTCGGCGTCGTTCAATAAAGTAATTAACTATCAAGTGTGGTCGTTCATTTTATTGACTATTAACTAACTTTATTGCAGGCAACCAAGTGACCATTACCAACATTAACAAGTTTTGGCTTATTTTCTACACACTTATGCTCCTTCGCGTAAATGCATCGTGGTTGGAATCGGCATCCTGATGGAGGATTTATTGGGCTAGGCACCTCTCCAGGCAAAATTATTCGAGATCTTTTTGCTTCTGGGTCTGGAACAGGAATTGACGATAACAATGCTTGAGTATAAGGGTGTTGTGGAGAACTAAAAAGTTCTTCTGTTTCGGCGATTTCCACGAACTGTCCAAGATACATAACGGCTACCCTATGGCAAATGTGTCTGACAGTGCTTAAATCGTGGGAAATGTACAGATAGGTTATACTTAATTTTTGTTGCAGTTCTTGCAGCAGGTTCAAGATTTGGGCTCTAACGGAGACATCTAATGATGCCACAGGCTCGTCTGCAATCAACAATTGCGGTTCTACTGCCAAGGCTCGGGCAATGCAGACCCTCTGCCTTTGACCGCCACTAAATTCATGTGGGTATCTCTCCGCATGGTAGTCTTCTAAGCCAACTAATTCCAGCAGTTCGTAGAGTTTGTCGTGCCACTTATTCTTAGGAACATGCTTATGAATCATTAGAGGTTCCATAATTATGTCAGCTACAGTCATTCTTGGGTCGAGAGACGCGTAGGGGTTCTGAAAGACGTACTGCATTTTACGTCTTAGTTTTAAAATTTCGGCTCTATTCTTTGATTTAAAGACCTCGCCAATCTCTTCATCTTCAAGGTAAATACTTCCTGAAGTCGGGGGGTCTAAGTGTAATATTGCTCTAGCTGTTGAGGTTTTCCCGCATCCACTTTCGCCAACTAAACCAAAAGTTGTTCCCTTGTTCACTGAAAAACTTATTCCATCAACTGCGTGTATCAATCCGACTTGTTTTTTTAAGAAAATTCCTCGACTGAATATCGGAAAATATTTGAAGAGGTTCTCAACAGCTAAAAAAGGTTTTTTACTCATTTGCCTTAGCCTCTAAAGGAGATTTCATGTCAATTTCCGATGCAAGAATACAGGCCACAAAATGACCTGGTTCAATTTCTTCCAATGGTGGTATTTCTTTGGCGCATTCGGCTTTGGCGTACTCACATCGAGGATGGAATCTGCATCCCGAAGGTGGCTCAATCAGGTTTGGAATTGTTCCAGGTATTACCGCAAGTTTCTCTCTTCGCAAAGCTAGGCTGGGAACAGCTATGAGAAGAGCTATGGTATACGGATGTTTGGGATTGTAGAAAATTGTTCTGGTGTCTGCTGTCTCGCAAACTCTTCCCGCGTATAGAACCGTTATTCTGTCAGCTACTCCTGCTACGACGCCCATGTCATGGGTTATTAAAATCATCGACATACCCAGCTTTTCCTTCAAATTTTTCATTAATTGAAGAATTTGCGCCTGAATTGTTACGTCTAAATTTGTTGTAGGTTCATCGGCCAGAAGTAGGCTCGGCTGGCATGATAATGCTCTTGCTACAGCTATGCGCTGTTTCATGCCTCCGCTCAGCTGATGTGGAAAATTCCATATTTTGATTTCTGGATCAGGTATCTCGGCAAGTCTTAACAATTCAATTGCTTTTTCTAAAGCCTCTTTCTTCGTGACATTTTGATGGCGTCTTATTACTTCTGTCATTTGATTAGCAATAGTGAAGACTGGGTTAAGCGAGGTTGCTGGGTCTTGAAAGATATATCCGATTTCTTTTCCTCGGATTTTTTGAAGATCACTTTCGGTTTTCTCCAGTAGATTTTCTCCTTTGTACGTTATTTTTCCATCGATTATCTTTCCCGGTCTTGGAACTATTCCTAGAATTGATAAGGCAGTTACAGATTTCCCAGAGCCTGATTCGCCTACCAACCCTAAGGTTTCTCCCTCTCTGACATCTAGACTGACTCCATCAACAGCTTTGACTATCCCAGCCCAAGTGTCAAAGTAGGTTTTCAGGTTTTCAATTTTCAATATTTCCTTTGGTGCCATCAGCTTCCGTTCCATTAGTTTTATTCTCTAAGACGGGGATCTAAGGCGTCTCGCAATCCATTCCCGAGCAAACTAAACCCGAGAACTAATAGGGTGATGAACAGTCCAGGGAAGACCCCTTCCCACCATGCTTCCTTTACAGCTTCGTTCGCTTTCTGCAGTTGTTGACCCCAGGTTATAGCAGTTGGGTCGCCAAATCCAAGAAAGCTCACCGCAGCCTCTACTAAGATTGCGGTTGCTATCATGAGAGTGGTTAGAACTATGATGATGTGCAAAACATTGGGAAAAACATGTCTGAATATTATTCTTCTTTTGCCTGCTCCCAACGACTTCGAAGCTTCAATAAATTCGCTTTCTTTAACTCGTAGCACTTCTCCGCGGATGATTCTGGCATTTGATGCCCAGGAAAACAAACCTATCATAAGCATTACTGTTGATATACCTCCAACGCCGGAAGGTGCGATAGCAGTAATCACTCTTAGAAAAACCAATAAGATCAGAAGGAAAGGAATGACAAGGAATATTTCGGTTATCCTCATCAGAATATTGTCAACGAACCCGCCATAGTAACCAGAGACAAGGCCGACCACTACAGCTAATGACATAGCTATTGCTGCTGAACCAAATCCAACGTAAAGTGCTGCTCTAGCACCGTAGATTACTTGGCTAAAAACATCATGTCCAAGATAATCTGTGCCAAACAAATATTTCAGAGATGGAGGAACTCTGGCTTCTCCGGTATAAAATCCTGGTGTGGCGTTTGGGGGATAAGGGGCTATAAGCCTATCAAAAACTCCTATGAATATTATGAAACCAACAATTAAAGCGCCCGCCAAAGCAGCTTTGTTCCTTTTGAATCTCCGCCAGGCGATGTTCCATTGACTCACACCTTTAGATCGCTTTTTTTCATTTTGAACCTGCAATTTAGGTCGAGTGGATTTTTTTCTTTTCATCATCGCTTTTTCACCTTCTTTATTCAAGTCTTATTCTTGGGTCTATGTAGCCATATGTTATGTCTGTTATCAGGTTAGCCACAAGGGTCATTATTGTAATGAAGACAGTTATTCCCATAATGACTGGGAAGTCGAGCTTGTTTACGGCTTCAACGAAGAGTCGACCAACACCGGGCCAGTTAAAAACAGTTTCCGTAACTGGAGCACCAGCTAGCATAGCACCAAAATATAATCCAACGTAGGTTACAACAGGAATGAGCGTGTTTCTCAATGCGTGCTTGTAAACCACGCTCCGTTCGCTTAGACCACTAGCCCTTGCTGCTAGTATGTAGTCTTGTCTTAACACTTCTAACATACTTGATCGAACGAGAAGCACCACTGGCGCTAAAGTTGCGAAAGTCAGGACGACCGTGGGCAAAACCATATGCCATAATCCGTCCAGTTCGTAGCTTCCGAAAGGATAGCTTTGTGGCAAAATTGAATGGGCTCCTCCATATGGAAACCAGCCTAGAAAGTAAGAAAAAATTATGATCGCGATTATTCCCATATAGAATATGGGTATACACGTACCGAGAAGGGAGGTAGTGGTCACACTAACATCAAGCTTTGAGTACTGTCTTTTCGCCGATACTACACCTATAGGAATCGCTATTAGCAGTGATAAGAAAAGCGCGGCAAGCTGAAGTTCGAAAGTTAGCCATGCATAATGCCATAGGCATTTCCGAGGTTGCCTTGAAATAACTGTGCCAAAAATATGAAAAATTGATAATACAAGGGCTTGTCAAGACCATAATATGCGGTCAAATTCTGTCTAGCAGCTGCCGTAATACGAGGATTTTGAACAGTCATCAGGCGCACCGGATCTCCAGCAATCCGTGACGCAACGAAGACTATGATCAAGACCCCCAAAAATAATGGTATCAAATAGAGGATTCTTCGGATTATATATCTAAGCATTGACAAACTGCTTTCACAATCCGAATTAACTTTCTTCGTTTTCAGAATATTTAAGGATTCTCAAAGTTGGGGAATTAAAGCACGTTTTAGGAAATATCTCAAGGAGTCAAAATCAAGGATTTTGATGCTAATTTTTGCGCAAGAACTAGAAGAGGCAAAAATGTTATAAGGTAAAATATTGCAAAAGTAGAAGCCGGAGAGCTTAAAATTGCTACAAAAAAAGCACATGACATTGATACTTGGTTTGCTACTACTGCTGAGTACGTTCTTGTTGCCGACAGCTTATGTTACACGCGGACAAACGACCTTGTTCAAGATTACTTTAACGGTTCCCAACACAAACCCGTCTAGGCAAGCTTGGTCAGAAATCATTCAACAGAGTTTCATAGATGCTGGAATTGATGCACAAAGAGTGATACAAGATTGGGATACAATCTATGATAGAGCTCTTGACCCACCACCAGACGTAGCGGGCAAGACTTATGATGAAGGCGGCTTTGACATGCTGTTCGTTGGATACGCAATGGGCATAGATCCGGATCCATACCCTCTATACCATAGCAGTCAAGCTACAACGGCTACGCCACCTGGACAAAACTATTACTGCTGGATAAACGAAGAGAACGATCAACTATGCACACAAATTAAGGAAACAGTGAACGATAACGAACGCCTCGGATACATAAAGGACTGGCAACAGCTAGCCTACGAAGAAAATCCTTCACTAACAATCGAATATGATCAAGAGGTAGTCGCATATGACCCAACAGCCCTAGTAGGAGATCCACTTGAGATTCTGCATTATCCTTGTTGGCCTAGAGTTGCGGAATGGCAGCTGAACCCAACCACCACCCAAGACACGATCGTAATTGCTCAAACAGGACCCTGTCCTGAAGAAGGCATGTGTGACTATACTTCCACATCGTACTATGACCTCACCGCATATGGCAACGTCCTTGAACCCTTGGTTTACAGACAGAACCTTGATACCTTTGCATTAATTCCTGGCTTAGCTACAGACTGGGAAGTCGCAGACGACCAAAAAACTTGGACCGTCACCTTGAGGCAAGGCGTCAAGTTCCACGATGGAGTCGAATTCACTGCTGACGACGTAATATTCACTTATAGCGCAGCAATGGCAGACGACCTAGCGTCACAAGCAGGGGCTTACATAAAATCCATCGTCGGTTCGGCAGCCAACCTCGAGAAAGTAGATGACTACACAGTGAAATTCAACCTGCCTACTCCCTACGCGTACTTCCCCTCGATCATCTTGGGTTACAACATACTGCCAAAACACGTTCTGGAGAATGTACCTTACGACGAATGGCGACAACACACATTCAACACATGTGTGGGTAGCTACACGGCAAACGGGCAAACATTCCATGGTCCGTTAGGCACGGGTCCCTACATGTATGAAAGCTACGATGCGACAGCTAATACCAATAGTCTCACTCGCTACGATGATTACTGGAATGCCCAAGCCTTAACTGATGCAGGAGTATTCGGAATCAAGAATGTTGTTGTTGTTTTCATTGAAGACTCTGACCCCGCCATCACCGCTCTAAAGAACGGCGAAGTAGATCTGCTTGATTCGCAGTACCATCTGCAAACGAAGCTTAGCAGTATCCAAGAACCATGGGGAGCCTCTATAACATACGATGCTTTCGGTGTACAAGAACTTGGTGTGAACATGTTACACCCAATCCTGGGAACAGGCGTTGATACTCCGCTGGGTCAGCAAGATCCGTCCCGAGCAGCCGAAGCAGCCAGATACGTGCGCCAAGCCCTAAGTCATCTAATTCCCCGACAAGACATCATAGATACAATACTTGACGGATACGGCAAACCCGGAGTCACGACTGCAATCACCACAGTGACTGAGGGATACGACTCAAGTCTGCAGCCTTATTCCTATGACCTTCAAATGGCAAAAAGCTTGCTGGCAGCAGCAGGCTACGATACTGGTGTCGCGCCGCCATCCAAGGGATTCCTAGAAGACTATGGTCTCTACATAGTAGTAGCTATAGTAGTAGTTGTCGTCGCAGTGGGAGCTGTCTACTTCATTAGAAGACGCGGAAAATAAAACCAACTCCCTTCTTTTTCTTTTTTAAATTTTGTGGGTTGAGGCGAGTATCTGCAAAGCAAAATAGTGCGTTGGATCTTTTGTGGCAGTGTCTTATTTATTTCGAGAATAGCATCATAAAAAGCATAGTATAATTGAGGGCAACAAGCCTAGCGTTACCGGAATCGGAAGCCCTGGAAGTCGCAACCTTCGAATAGTTAATGCCAGTGAAATAAACGATCCTATCAAAATCAGGAACAAAGATAAAACTCCTGTAAAAACACCAAAAGTCACTAAGGCGTTAGACACGACCATTGCGTAACAAGTCAAATCGCCTATTCCGATTCCCCACTCCTGGTTTGAGAAAGCTACGTTGATTACGAGCTTTTCATAGGTCTTTTCTCCGACGATGTTTTCCACGGTTTTCCGTTTAATCAAAATCGTATCTAAAACCGAAAGAAATACAGAAATTCCTACAACGGGAACCGTTGGTAACAGTACGCCCAAGAAGGATCCAAGAACTCCGCTGCAAATTACAAAAAGCAGGTTTTTCATTCTATTAGACAAAGCATCAACCAGAACAAGATACGCAAAATATGCCGCTGCATAAGCTACAATAGCGACAACTACAAGAAAAACTGGAGAGTCAAGACCCAGCAAAGTAAAAACGAGCTTTCCAAAGAGCAGAGTCGAAAGCACGCCACCTATTATGAATGCGGAAACCAGGATTTTTAGAGCTAACTCTGGTCTTTTTTTGAAAACGCGGAAAAAGATGAACAAACTTATGACTGACAACAGAGTAATAATGAGTATATTAAGTGCAATGAAAATTTCGTTGACTCCATCAAAGAGTATGTTTGAGCCGTGTATCGGCTCAGCAAGTAATACAAACTGTGCGCAGATTGCGGAAACAAGAATTGCGAAGAAAATCGGAAGCATAAAATGCAATCTGTTTATTTTGGCTGAAAGAAGAAAATAGGGAAAAGCGGTTTTAGTCATCAATGTGAGCCTAACCAAACTTTTCGGTTAGAGCCTCATTAACTTTTCTAATTAATCGCCCGAAACACCAGAAAATCCCAAAACTCAGTAAGTCGTAAGGCTCATGCGGCAGATTTTAAAAGAGCAGCCAACACCAAAATAATGCCTGTTGCAATCCACGCTTTTGCTTGAGCTTCTACCTCTTTTTGCCGTTTTGCAGTCCAAGGTTTAGAATGGAAAACAGTTTCACTTACCTTTGCGGTGACTGGAGAAAACGATACAGCGGCTCCCCCCACAACTAAGCCTATTCCGCCTTCAAGCAGCATAACAAATGACAGAGAATAAGTGATTTGATTTAATCCTCCTGCAAGAAGAACGATAAGGACGAAGTCTATTAAAATGACTATGAAGGAATAAAGCAAACACCTCGCAATAAATTCCAACGCAGTTTTCCATTTGGTCATGGCGTGTGTCTTCATGTTTTGTCTGACTGTTACCAGTTTAACGAAAGGGAGATAATGGTTGAAAAGTTTTTCCTTGCTCCTGTCTAAATTGTCTCTAAAGTGTTTCCTGCTTGGCTGCTTCACATGAAAAAGCTTCATTCTTGGACTTATCCGATGAAGCTATGAAAAAGTAGTTATGCAAGTTACTCAAAACCGTTAAACGTCTATGTTCCTCGAAAAAGTTTACGGGCACTACACTGGATTGCCGAAAGAAGCAAAGTATCTAGTCTACGCGTCCATTATGCCAGCAGTTGCTTACGGCTTAATATTCACTGACATATCATATTTTCTAACCACTGTCCAAAATATGCCTGCTAATTTTACAGGCATAGTGATATCCGCAATGGGCATCTCCACCTTCGTCGCCAGCATTTTTTTAGGAATTGCCGCGGACATTTATGGACGAAAGAAGCTTCTGATGTTGGGCAACGTGCTAGCAAGTTTAATACTAGTGATTTTCGCTTTGACCACGAATCCGCTGATACTAGTGACAGCCGCCGTTTTTGAAGGCATTTCTGAAGCTGCCATCTTAGCATCGAGTAGCGCGCTGCTTGCGGAAAAAGCTTTGGCTGAAAAAAGAACCAGCCTCTTTTCCTTATACGGCTTTGCTCAAAGTATGGCCTTTAGTTTAGGTAGCTTTGCAGTGCCTGCGGTGGGAGCTTTCGAGCTTATTGGGTTCTCGGAAAAGGAAGGTCATGTGATACTTTATGTTTTGATAGCTGTTTTGAGCTTAGTTTCGACAGCTATTATGCTCAAAGTGAGTGAGTCGAAGTTGCTGAAGAAACCCAGAGCGAGCATTGCGGATTTGTTTCCGAGAAAGTCAAAGGACGTACTGGTCAAATACACTCTGGCAAGTGCCATACTTGCTTTCGGCGCGGGTATGGTGGTTCCTCTTATGACATTGTGGTTTAATTTTCAGTATGGGATTTCGGATAAAATAAGCGCGCCTATCTTGGCAATGTCAAGCGTTTTAATTGCTTTAGCGATACTGGTTGCGCCGCCGTTAGCCAAAAGATTCGGTCTTGTAAAAGCCATAGTGATTACGCAGGCGGTGTCAACTATTTTCATGTTCCTTACGCCACTTCCATCTAGTTACGCTTTAGCTGGGCTCGTTTACAGCTTGCGCGCTTTGCTAATGAACATGTCTAGTCCGCTGTCTCAGTCGATGATTATGGGTTTGGTGGCGGAGGATGAACGCGGAGCTGCTTCAGGGATAAGTGGAGCACTGTGGAGGCTGCCAAACGCTTTGAGCACTTGGATTGGAGCTTGGCTTATGGGCATTGGACTCTTGGCAGAGCCGTTTTTCATGGCAGGACTGTTATACATCGTCGCGATATTGCTATTCTGGGTTTATTTCAGAAAGGTGAAACTGCCTGAGGAAATGGTTCACTAACTGATTTTTCGCTTTTTTCCTGAATCGACGCTCATTTTAGTCTCTTAATTAGCGGAATTTCCTTGAAATCATAATTAGTGGGCAATCGCTCTCCAATATCTTCATAGCCCATTCTTCTCCAGAAACCATACGCTTTCCATGGCACTCCGTCAGCGTTCTCTGAAGTGTCCGTTATCATCAAGAAGCAACCTTTGGATTTTGCAATGCCTTCCACATACGCAACAAGTGCTCTGCCTATTCTCTTCCCTTGTTCCTCTTTAGCAACAACGATGTTGTCGATGTAGCCGACCTCACGCTCTGTCTTGAAAACTATGAAGCCAACCATCTTTCCTTCGTTTTCAGCCACAAACACTTCAAACCCGTCTTTCAACCTGTTTCCTCTGCTCCACGCTTTCCGCAATTCCTTGGTCGACGTGTAGGTTGCGGTGAATTCTGAAGCGGAAAACCCGCGAATCTCCTCGTCTGAAAGCGCCGCTAACCTAATCCCGACAATGGATGAAACGTCTTTAATTGTTGCTGCTTGAATCATCAATTGTGTCATTGCTAATTTCAGAATGTTGAAAATGAAAATAAGTCTTATGTGAAATATTCGCAGTTAGATGATGAGGAGTATGGGTATAATTAGCAATGGGGCTCCAACCAGCATCAGCAGAAAACCTGTTGAAATTTGTTTTTCTCTGAATTCTACACGTTGCTCTGATATTTTTTCCGCAACATATGGAGCTCTAGGGCTTCCCTGCGCGGCGGCTTCCTTGTTTTCTGGATAGCCTGCTGCAATTAACGCGCCCACGCCTATTATTAGGGCGGCTTCAATGAACAAGATAGAACCAAAAGTTTCTATGTCGGTACTGCCAAAAAGCCAGTTCGCATACGCCCTGAGGTGTGCACCATAAAAAAATGATGCAACGAAATCTGCTAATATTATCGCCGTATCGAGGATTGCAAGTAGTATCAGGAATTTTTTCCATCCTGATATAAACCTCAATTGCAACACGTATCCCTATAAAAAGAGAAGACTGGTTTTATCTCTTAAAGTTTGTCGCCTTGAAACATGGTTTTGAAACTTCAATCTTTTTCGGAAATGCGATGCCACAGCTATTTTACTAGCAGCGACCTCAACCGATCTCGAAATTTCTTTCGAAGTTCCTCTTCCGTGGAAAGCTCCTCGTCAGACATTGACAGGATTCCTGCATACTCTTGCACATCCTGCTTAGCCAAGAAATCAAGGTCCTTAAGTTTTGAAACCGCGTCCTCATATTCTTTAGCGCCGCAACAATCTTTTTGCTCCATCAATAGCTCAACTAATTCCGAAATCACCTTTGAATCATACTTCAATTTGAATCCCATGCGCGTAAGGGCTTTAAGTGCCGCTTCCGTTTCTTCTCGCAGGACGTCTTTGCCTCGAGAGGTTTTTCCAACCGTGAAGTGAAAGACTTCTGCCGTGGCTTGATAGTAACTTTCGATAAGGTGGTCAACCCGCACTTCGCGTGTAACTTCCACTAGATTGCCTTCAACAAGCTTTCGTATGTGGTGATAGACTGTTTGTGGGGTGATGTTGAGTTCGTGGGCTATTTGGCTGACAGTCATTTCTTTTGCGCGGAGTAGGAATACAATTTTTCTTCTGGTTTCGTCGGCCATTAATTTGAAAGCTTCAGGGTCACTTATGGTCATATAATGTTTCATGCTTTACGGACTCAGTAATGCCAATGTGGACTATGTATAAAAAGGTTTACCCATTCAAACAGAAATCTTTTTAAGTCAATATGAATTTTATTATTAAAATGGTTATTTGACTAATTAAATGGGAGTGTAGCAATAAAATGAAGATAAAAATTGGAAGAAACGCCGAAAAACCAAAAAACAACACACCAAACACCTTAGGAACCACACTTGGCACTAACAAACGAAGAAACATTGCCCACTTCTTAACAATCAATAAACATGGTCACACCACAACACTGGCTCAGACCCAACAACATTCCAATCCAGCAGTGCTCATAGAAGCTGAACGCCAACAATGCAAAGGACTATTATATGCAAGTATTACAAGATTCAGGTAAAAAAAGCAAAAATTAGGGAAAGTTCAACTGATAATTTGCTGAGAAGAGTGTGCATGAGAGTCGTGGTTTCAGGGCTTCTTTTGGTGATGCTTCTTGCATGCGCGTCTGTGTTCAGGGTGGAGTATGCTGTAGCCGAACTATGTGCAAGACTTGTTTTGCGGCAAAAGTCTTAAAAACGTTCTGAGCAATGAGTTGAAAAGACAGGTATCGTTCTTGCAAAACGCGGAGAATACCAAAAAGAAAGCGGTACTGTTTACGATTTTAGCTGGCTGTCTATGGGGCACTTCTTTTCCAGCAATAAAAGTCGGCTTACAGTACATGGACGCTTACACGTTTGCCTTCTTGAGGTTCCTGGTTGCCTCGTTGACGATGCTTGCTGTGATGCTGCTGACGAAAAACGCAAGTTTCAACTTCAAGAAGAAGCGTTTGCTTTTGTTTCTGGGAGTCATCAACGGAGTGGCGTACCTGCTCCAGTACGTGGGAATGCTGGAAACGCCAGCGTTCGCGTCGTCACTGTTCGTTAATCTGAGTGTCGTGTGGGTTGCCTTGCTGAGTCCTCTGTTGCTGAGGGAGCGTTTGGGCGGCAGGAAAGTGGCTGGCGTGCTAGTCAGCCTTATCGGGGTGGTGTTGATGACGACTAATTTAGATTTTTCTTCCCTTGGCACAGCGGACGTTTTGGGCAATTTTCTGGTAATCAGCGCTGGGATTGTCTGGGCAGTGTTCATTATTTACAATAAGCCTTTGGTTGAGGAGAGCGATAATCTGGTTCAGACAACGACTTGGCTTCTACTTTTCACCATGATACCGCTGCTGCCGACTGCAGCTTTTTCGGTAGAGAAAATTTTTGTTTTGCCGTTGGATGCTTGGCTAGCAATTGTTTACACCGCGATTCTTTGCTGGGTAATTCCATACTATATTTGGTTGAAAGGGTTGAAGCATATTTCACCCGTGACCTCCTCAGTGGTTCTGTTAACCGAGATCATCGTCGCCGTGGCAATTTCCACCGTCCTGCTTGGAGAAATCTTAACGGTCGTGTCTGGCATCGGCGCCGTCTTCATACTAATTGCCATCCTGCTGGTCTCGTAGAAGACTTAAAGCTAATTAACACAAAGCCAAAATATCGATTGAAAGGTGAGCAGAATGCGCCCCGAAGAAATTATTGACCTTAGAAGCGACACAGTCACCCTGCCTACTGAAGAAATGTTAGATGCGATTCGACGCGCGGAGATAGGCGACGACGTCTTCAGAGAAGACCCTACAGTGAATAGACTCGAGAAAATAGCTGCCGAAAAAATGGGTAAAGAAGCCGCTCTTCTTGTCACAAGCGGAACCCAAGCCAACCTGGTCTCTTTGCTGAGTAACGCAAACCGTGGGGAACTTGTCATACTCGAATCGGAATCACATATCTACTGGTACGAAGTAGGCGGCATCTCCGCGATAGCTGAGCTGCTACCGTGGCCAATCAAAAGTAGCCTAGGCGCGCTTGCCCCAGAAGACGTTGAAGCATCTATAAGACCAAAAAACATCCATTTTCCAAGATCCTCTCTAATATGCCTTGAAAACACCCACAACAGACACGGCGGAACAATCGTAACCCCCAATCAAATAAAGGCGGTAAGCGAAGTCGCCCAGAAACATGGTCTAAAGCTTTACTTGGATGGCGCGCGAATTTTTAATGCGGCTGTGGCGCTGAACGCTGACGTAAAAGAATTCACCAAACACGTTGATAACTTAATGTTTTGTCTGTCAAAGGGCCTATGCTGTCCAGTCGGCTCGTTGCTGGTTGGCACAGACGCGTTCATTGAGAAATCTCGAAAAATGAGAAAAATTTTGGGCGGCGGTATGCGTCAAGCAGGTATAATCGCGGCTCCAGGCATCGTAGCCTTGGAAAGTATGGTCAACAGGCTTGAAGAGGACCACAGAAACGCGAGACGCTTAGCGGAGGGAATAGCCAAGATAGGTGGAATCCAGATTGACTTGAGCCGTGTGCAAACAAACATGGTGTGCTTCGATGTTAGTGACATGGGAATAACAGCTGACCTGTTCACTTCGAAGCTTAAGCAGAAAGGCGTATCAGCCTTAGCTTTGGCCAAGAACAAAGTGCGTATGGTAACACATAGAGGAATAGAAAAAGAGCATATAGAAAAATCAATTTCTGCAGTTGAAAGCGTGTCGCATGAGCTGTCTTGAGGTTGTTGTGGATAATCACTGGCAGGTTCCATGTTTTCTCTTTGACCGGCGCTGGTGTCGATGACGTGAGAGTTTACTGGTGAGATTCTTCAAGACCCCCACTTGATTCTGTTCCAGGTTCTTTCATGAAAATAGTACAGTATCATCGTTATGGCGTTGTAGACTGTTCCGATTGCAACAGCTAAGTCCCATTTTCCTGTCAAGACAAAGGAGGTAAGTATGCTAACAACGATACAGATAATTCTCCATGAAATCGATTTAACCACGGATCTTTTTCTTGTCTCTCTCATACCCCATCGTCTCCCGCTGATTATTAAAAAGCTTATTTCATTGATAAGTATTCAACGGCAAAACGCGCGGTCTTTTTCCATGACGTGACCAAGCCAAGCTGTTTTTCGCCGAAAACCGGTTCTGAATGTGCTTCGTTGGCGCGTGCTTTTTATCTAAGATGTGAATATTCATTTTTGGTGACGTTATGGTTAATTCTGTTCTCAAAACTATCAGAAACCGAAGAAGCACCATACGGTTCAAGTCAACTCCAGTAGACGCTGAGAAATTGAATGCTGTCTTGAAAGCTGGAAGATGGGCGCCTTCATGGACGAATTCGCAGCCTTGGAGATTCATAGTTGTGAAAGATGAGGCGATAAAGGAACGCATAAGTAATACTGTTTCAACGTTTTTTAACTTGAGCATAAAGGACGCGCCGATATGCATTGCCATTTGCGTTGATCCAAAGGAAGATCCTTTCCATTTTGTAGAAGACGGGGCAACAGCAACTCAGAACATGGCTTTGGCAGCCCAAAGCCTAGGGCTAAGCACAAGTTGGATGGGTGTTTTTTCGCTGTCTAATGATAAGAACTCTACTGAAAGAAAGCTGAAAAAAATACTTGAGGTTCCCAAGGCGTGGAGGCTTATATCCGTTTTACCCTTAGGAACTCCAAAATTTAATCAAGCTAAAAAGCGGAAAGAGCTCTCTGATATTGTGGACTCAAACTACTTTGTTGCTAGGGAACATCGCGAAATTGAGACGGGAGCGACGGAAAAATTGCCAGAAGAAACTCCAGAAACTGGTGAAACAACCTCTGTCCGCGACGTGGAACGAGCGATTGTTTAAAAGAAATCGGGCTTCTCCCTAATTGGGGAAGCTGGTGAGGATAGACTGTAACAGCCAGCAATCTTTGATGAGGCTAAAGAATGCTCCCACCATCCCCCGTGAAAAGCAGCCCCAGGCTTATTTATCGATTACCTGTATAGACTATTTAGACTGTTTAGGTAGACTTGGGTTCTAATTAGAGATTTTGCAGTGGTGCGGGGGGTGGGATTCGAACCCACGAACCTCTACAGGATAGGCGCCTCAGGCCTACGCCTTTGACCTGGCTTGGCAACCCCCGCTCAAGTCGTATTTTTGTTGGCGCAGAGGTCTTAAGATGGCAGATAATAGAAACAAGCAGCTTATTAAAAGGCTTTACTTCACATGCCAGCAGCAACGGAGCAGATTCTTTATAATTGTGGAAACGTGATAGTTTCATGAGAGATTAGTGAAAAAGTATTTATGTCGCCACTCTCAACATAACGGCGTTATAATTTAATCGGTGAACAAACATATGAAAGAAATCTTCAACAACGTTCTCGAAACCATAGGAAAAACACCACTCATACGCTTAAACAGACTAACCGGCGGCTTAAAATGCACAGTTCTCGCCAAACAGGAATCCCGCAACCCAGGAGGAAGCGTCAAAGACCGCATATGTCTAAGCATGATAGACGAAGCTGAAAAACAAGGACTCATAAAACCAGATACCGTAATCATTGAACCCACAAGCGGCAACACCGGCATAGGCTTAGCCATGGTATCCGCCGTGAAAGGTTACCGCCTCATCCTCGCCATGCCCGAAACCATGAGCATCGAACGCCGCAACCTGCTAAAAGCCTACGGTGCCGAACTTGTCCTCACTCCCGGTGCGGAAGGCATGAAAGGCGCCATCAAAAAAGCCGAAGAACTCGCCGCTGGCATGCCCAACAGTTTCGTCCCTCAGCAATTCAAGAATTTAGCGAACCCGAAAGCCCACAGAGAAACCACAGGACCCGAAATATGGAACGCCACAGAGGGGCAAGTAGACCTTCTTATTGCAGGAGTCGGAACAGGCGGCACAATCACTGGCGTCGCAGAGTACATCAAGCCGCTCAAGCATCAGTTCAAAGCGATAGCCGTTGAACCTGCCAATTCGCCAGTCATGAGCGGCGGAAAATCAGGACCCCACAAAATCCAAGGCATCGGCGCAGGCTTCATCCCAGATGTGCTGAAACTTAATCTGGTGGACGAAGTCGTCAAGGTTAAAGATGAAGACGCCATGCAAACCTCGCGGTTGCTAGCCAAGAAAGAAGGCTTGCTCGCAGGAATCTCTGCAGGTGCAGCAACGTACGCGGCGCTACAGGTGGCTAAACGAACTGAAAACGAAGGCAAACTCCTAGTTGTAATTCTACCAGACACTGGAGAACGCTACCTCAGCACACCTCTTTTTCAACAGAACTGACGCTTCTCTTATATCCCTCTTTTTCTTATTCTCTTTTAAAAGAAAGAAGTGAGCGGAATGAAACAAAAGCCCACTCAGTCAAAACCAGCAAATAAGGAGAAAATACAAACTCGTGAGAAAATTTACTGCTGGAGCCCAGATAAAATGTTGGATGCACTGCTGAAAAACCAAGAAAAGGTGGAAGAAAAATGGCCTGAAACAGGTCTGCCAAGGCTTGTTGATGATCTTATAGGTAGTTATGAAGCGATCGGAGGCATGGATCACCTTAAAGGAAAAGATTTACCTTCAAAGAAGGTTGTCATAGAAGTTCTTGAGGACCTGTTTACGGTTCTCTTTCCAGGATACTTGGGGAAAGAAGGCATCACTAAAGCGAATATCAAATATTCTCTGGGTGCCACTTTGGCCTCGGTCTACACTCGACTCACAAATGAAGTGGAGAAGAGCCTCAAGTACATTTGCCGAAAAATCACTGAGTGCCCGCACGATGTCTGCCAAAAAAGAGCGCAGGTGGTGGTCAAAGAGCTTTTGGAAGAAATCCCTGAGATAAGAGAGGCTATCAGCGGAGACATTGAAGCCGCTTACAATGGAGATCCGGCGGCGGTTAGCACTGAAGAGGTAATCCTCAGCTACCCATGTGTTTTAGCCATAACAACTTATCGTATTGCGCATGAACTCTACCTGCGCGGAATTCCACTGATTCCCCGAATAATGAGCGAACACGTGCACTCGCTGACAGGCATCGACATCCATCCTGGAGCTAAAATCGGCAAGAACTTCTTCATTGATCATGGCACAGGCGTGGTTATCGGAGAAACCGCCGAAATAGGCGACAACGTAAAGCTGTACCAAGGAGTTACTCTTGGCGCATTAAGCTTCCCAAAAGATGAAAAAGGGCAAATAATCAAAGGAAGAAAAAGACACCCAACCGTCGGAAACAACGTAGTAATTTATTCAGGAGCAACCCTCCTCGGAGCTGACGCAGTGGTCGGCGACAACGTGGTCATAGGCGGAAACGTTTGGATCACATCCCCTGTTGCCCCAGACACAAAAATAACCATCGCCCGTCCAGACCTCAAATACAAAAAGAAAAAAGCCTAAGCTGTTCACTTTCACCTAATAGACTTTAGATGGCAAAGAAAAGGAAATTAACGTATGAGCGGGAAATGGTTCGCATCATGTTAAGTTTACTTCAAGATGAAGGCTTGTCGCTCGCTGTTTTAAGTCGCGAGAGAAGCTTGTCTTTGGCAATTCCAAGCAGGGACCAGACCCTGTTGAAAGCGTGTTTTGTCCTTTCCACCAACATGAATCTTTGAATACAGCCAATTAATAGGATGTATAGTAAAATCCAGATGACGGAGTACATTTCGCCGTAGGAATCATGAAAAACCATTCCGGCAGCATTTCCCTCATTTATCATGACAAAAATGATTGAAATTATTCTGAAGACGTTCACGAAGAAAGTGGCAAAAAGACCGATTATAAAATAGGTCAGTTTGCGGAAGGAGGAAATGTCTGATTTTTTAAAGAAAACCAGAATTATCAGTATGTAAAGTAGCAAACTTTGAACGCCTGCACAGGTCCAAGAAATTCCCACGCTTGCGGAATTCGCGCCTACATGGACTGTTAAAGATGGAAGTGAGTATCCAGAACTGTACTGTGGGAAAACTAACATCACTGTATACCCTAAAAGGTCCAAAATGCCAGCGGCCACCGATGCTGTAGGAAGAGCAAACGCTTGAAGAGGTCTAAAAATGCCGAAGGGATAAACGGTGTCAATCAGATATGCAACGCCTATTCCTCCAAGAAGAGCAAAAGAAATTGAGAGGGCTTTCAGTCCCTTCGTTTTATAAGCCAAAAGCACAGCGCTAATGAAAAACGCTGCAAACACGATGTATTCGCATGATATAGGCCAATGTAGGTGTAAAAAGTCCCACGGTTCATTTGCACCTCTAACACTGAGAATCTTAAAGACATCGTGTCCTATTCGCAGCACGGTCAGGTCTAACCCAAAAAAGGTGATAGCTAGGACATAAAAGGTTGGAATTAAAGCGCAGACAAGGGAAGCGAGTATAATATAGCGGTTTCTCGGTTTTTCATCAACAAACTTATTCCAATCCATCGCTGATTCAACCAAAATAATCCATAAGAATACTAGTAAGAACAATCGGCCTTTCCACGTTAATTCGAAAAGGAAATTTTGATTAAAAAACGTATTAGGCCAGCTTTCGAAAGCGTTAGTTTCACCGTTATAACGATAGTTATAGCCTTCCAAATTATAATAATCCAAGAAAAACAGCATTATTATCGGCAAAGCAATGCAGATAAGTAAGGCTATGTGAAACCAAGATTTTCGCAATTAACACCAAACCCGCTCAGCATTCATTTTGTGTTAACACATTTATGCTTAGGCTTCAGAAATAAAATTTGCTATTCAATCAAAAAACTGGGGTTAGTTTGGACTTTTAGCAAGGTTTTAAATAAACTTCTATTTAACTACGAAATTGATGGCAACTCGGTAACGGGTGTGTTAATGCCTAAAAGCTGCAGCCTCTTTAAGTCCTCTTCATATAGGCAAAAACAAGGTGAAAAACTTGAAACGGGCAATAGAAAGCCGCGGCGTATCATGTGCACCAGAACTTGTGTTGTTTTCATCGTGTTTTCACTGTTATTGTCTTGTGGGTTAGTTGGCGCTGACTATGTTATGCTCCCTCCTCCTCAAGAAATTGTTATTACGGAAACTAACATTTCCGTATCCTCAACTACTCCCACATACGCTGTTTTCATCAATGTTACTGAATACGATGCTCGACAGATTGTGAAGAATATAACAGTAGAATTTCGTGAACCCGTCACTCACTTCGGTTTCGCGATAGACCTTTTAAATGACCGACCGACTTACACGGCCATGCCGCGCAATGAAACTGTTCGCGAGTATTCCAATGAAACTGTTCGTGCATATTATCTTCTTAGGTTTTTGATGAAGCCGACTGACGAAATCACAAATGTTGCGATGGTTTTCGCCGTTGAAAAAAAAGCTGCACAGAAACAAGATGAAGAAATAACTTTAACGCTTTATCAGTATAATGGAAGGAAAATGGAGGAGGTTACAGCCGAGAAGTTCGAAGAAGATGATGCCTTCTTATATTTTAAGACGACAGCAGCGGGGTCAGCCTACGTCGCAATCACCAGAGTGCTAACACCCACCATGCTGTGGTGGCCTGTCGTGGTGATAATCGTAATGGCAGCTCTTATGGTAGCAATTGGGATATACGTCTACAGGCGGTTCAAGTTAGCTAACTTAAGAAAAATGGTGAAGGCTTGATAATGGAGAACCATGCTGTTGCAGAAGCAGGCAAAAAGAGAGAGAACTTGTTAGCACCGCTGGGAATCTTGGTTTTTCTGGTTTCTGCTTGGCTAGTGTATGTTTACATAAACCGAATGTGGCTAATCGCATTCCAACAAGTGGTATCTTGGCTGGCCAATCCAACAGTCAATTATACGCCGATTCAGATCGAGGGAATCCCTTTAGCTTTTTTGGCTACCGTTGAAATTCTAATTCTTGGAGTTATCTCATCGCAAACGTTGTTAGCCAATGAGAAAGACGCGCTTATCAAGTTCATGAGCGCGCTTGGGTTAGGAGTTGGATTCACAGGATTGATAACAATTATTCTAGGGATTTTTGGGAACCTATTTCAACTTCCCCTAAACATAGCAGTCCTGTTTCTCTGTGTCGGTTTTCTACTGGTATATTTTTACAGACAAAAAGGTAAAGAAAAACCTTCAGTGCGAGAGTTCTTAAAGTCTTATTTCCCCATTGGGGGATTGCGAAGACCAAACAACCTTGGACTCTGGTTGATAGCTGGTCTCGCTATTGGTATAATATTCTTTTTCTGCTTTTATCATGCCCTATTAACGGTTGTCGTGCATTGGGATGCTATGGTCTACCACGCGGTAATGCCTGTACTTATGTATAATAGTCATGGCTTTCCATTATTAGCGGGACCCTCCATTGGCCTTCAAATGAGCGCAAATTTTCCTCCCTTGTTTTCTGCACTTGGCGCTTTCTATTATGTTCAAATAGGTTTACTTGAAGACTTTTATCTCCGAGTAATTCCCACCGTAATGGGGTTTTTTACGGTTCTGGCAACCTACAAGATTGGAGAGGTTCTTGCTGGAAAGAAGTATGGCATAATATCAGCGTTGTTTCTCGCGATAACCCCCTTATTCTTTCGGTATTCAATATATGCAACAAGCTATTCCCTGTTGACCTTCTTTGGTTCTGTCACGGTTCTGTTTCTAATTCTCGCCATCCTCAGAGAAGACACCAAATACTGGATCATGAGTGGAGTATTTTACGGCTTTGCACTACTGACTTCATACTTGGCAATGTATCTTGCACCATTTCTCGTTATCGCCCTGATCTACTATTTTATTAAAAAGAAGAGCGGACGCAGAGCAAATATGAAAATTGTCTTGTTACTAGGTGCATCGGCTTTGATAATTGGGGGAGTTTGGTATCTCCGAAACTGGGTTTTACTCGGAAACCCTATTTACCCAAATGGTTACACCATACTTGGCGGAATAAACATAGATCCATTAATAATGGAAACAACAATTGAGGGCATAAAGCGGTCTGCCGTATCAGGTTTCTTTGGAGGCGACGTTCCATTATTGGAAAGAATTGGCATATTTTTCACATATAAAATTCACTTTCCATCAATTTCTTTTCTTACAGTACTAGGAATTGCACTGCTTCCAACTCAAAGTAAGAAGTTTTGGTTGATATTAGCATGGCCATTAACATTGAGCATAGCTATTCTCAGCGGATTGACGTGGGGCTTTCCTCGGCATATCATGTTTACATTGCCGGGATTTGCTCTTTTAAGCGCTTTACCTATTGTAAAGGTAATAGAGAAATGTGAAAAATACGATAGAGAAATAAAGGAACGCTCTAAAAACGCTTTCAGAAAGATAAGAAAAAAGATACCTTTACCGCGCAAAAGTGATTTGCTTAAGATAGGCATCGCAGTGATTCTAATTATAGCCTTTTTGTTTCCTAGCCTAACCTTTATTATGGGTGGCAAGGTAGTGCTGGACAACCTTGGTGATGAACCGCAGAGCAATTACCTATTTTTCTTAGAAAATCCAAATGCAGACAAGTGGCTTGCGCTTAAAAACATGATTGGTGATTCAAATTCATGGAAATGGTTAGACGAAAACTTGACTGAAGGAGAAAAAGTTGCCACTATCGAAAACAACATATATTATGTAAAAAACTGTGGCAACGAGTACTTCTTTTATTTGGATGGTTGGGAGGCGCGGCCACTCTACAGTATGACTGATTTAGCCACCATACTTCACTTTCTTGAAAATGAGAACGTGACATATGTTTTTGATGTTTGGTGGGCTCATGAACATGGGCACTTAGAGTTACTTCCAATGTCCCAGTTTCTAGGAACGCCATTTTTCCCCCAGATAAAATATGGTGTTGGCTCCCCAATCTATAAGGTGGGACCTATTGAAAATCCAATAATAACAAATTCGGTTCTACCTATCGCAATCAATAAACCATACGGATGGACCGAGCCACAGGTAATTAACGGGGAAATTACGCAGTCGGTTATTGCTAGAAATGTCTTGCCAAGATTCTGGGTCGCCACTTCGAATTTAACTAGCGTAAAGATAACTTATCTTGATGTAGGAAGAGAGAGATTGAGAATACTTGTATACGACGAGTATTCAAAAGAGTGGACTGAATATGCATCTATTCAAGAGACAAATACAAAGGAATGGAAAACCTACGAGTTTTTGGCTCCTTTCAGCGAAAAAGGATTTGTAGAATTTGCACTTCACGCATATGAGGAAAATTTCATAATAAGAAAGATAGAAGCTGAACCGTTTCAGTCTCAAGAAAAAATTCCATTAAATTCTTTAGAGGGAAAAATAACAAACGCGACTTCCCCTCCAACATTGATGGTGTATCTTCCAGTTTTAAATGAAAACGAGACATTGACGGTTCAAACTAATTCGTTTGGAAAAGCCATACGCATCGAACTCTTTGAAGGCGTTATTCAACCTTGGGAAACTACAAAGTGGTGGGAGTACCGTGGAGTAGCTGCGATGTCACCTGATTTGATAACTGACGGACAAGTCGACGCATCATTAGTTTGTAAAGTTGAAAAATCAGGTTATTACACACTGGTAATAGTATTGAGGGAAAAATACGTTGAAGATACAAAAGTGAACCTGAAAATATCATTAGGGGGAACCCAGATAGCGTGAATCGCAAGGTACCACTGGACTGGCTGCTGAGGAACACACGTGACTATGACCCATTAATAATCAGTTTGATAGCGATAATTGCAGTGATAGTGGGCATCCTGTACTTTTTTCAATTTCCGCCTTATCCCTTAGCAATACCAAACATACTTCACGCGCCTATTGAACCAATTCCCTTCGACAGCGGATGGATAGGTTTCGTTTTCATATTTGTCGACGGATTTTTGCTCTCGTATATTCTGGTCAGAGATGGAGTGGACAATGCAGAAAGAATGGCGCTTTCAGTTGGTTTAGGATTCGGGGTCACTTACGTAGCGATGGTTTTTATTGGAATTTTATGGGACCTATCTTTTATGGCGATAATTCTGACGCAAACAAGTCTTTTTACTATCTTACTATTCGTTACGTTCTATAGAAGATTAAAACCGAATTTAAATGGCGGTTTAAGGAAAAATAGCGATATACCAAAGTTTAACCTCATAGAAAAAATATTGCTATTTGTTATTGGCATATTTGCGGTCGTCTCAATTTACCAAACTTTGGCATATCCTTCTATAGAATGGGATTCACTGGCATATGGAGTTAATTACGCAAAAATTATGTTCCAAATGGGCAAGATTCCACTTATTGCAGGTCCATCAATTGGCTTAGAAATGAGCGCAAGTTATCCGCCAGGCGTTCAATTACTCGCTGTTTATCTATACACCTTTGCTGGAAACGCGAATGATTTCTATTATAGATTACTTCAACCAATTTTCGGTTTAGCAACGATTATAATTACATACAAGTTTGCAATGACTGCAACCAAAAATAGAACTGTTTCGGTTTTCGCCATATTTATATTAAGTGTTATACCAACCTTTTGGGAATTTTTCATTCGCGAAACTTATCTCATGTGCTTAACTTTGATGGCGACACTGGCCGCGTTTTTTTTCTTTAAGGCATATAATTCGAATAATAATGACCGCAAAAAATACGAAATAGTTGCAACAGTATTTTGCGGTTTTGCTGCGCTTACAAGCTACACCGGCATTTTTTGTTTTGGCCTTTTAATGCTTTATTCAATTAGAAGAAGAGTTTCTGCAAAACGCTTTACTTGGTTAGCCATATTGCCATCATTTATTGTTCTGCCTTGGTATATTCGAAATTTTCTATTGCTAGGAAACCCTATTTACCCATTTTTGGGTATTGGCAAGTACTTAGATCCAATACTGTTGAGCTCCACAATGCAGCATTTTGAGACTTGGTCGCAGGTTCCTTTTCTCGATTGGATTAGCATAAGTTGTAAAATAGGAGCAGTTATCTTATTTTTAGCGGTTGTTGGTCTTACCTTTGATAAGCGAAAAAAGTTACTTCTAATTTTCTCGTGCTATCTGTTGTTTGTTGGTGTTGTAATCATGGCAGTGCACATTCCGTTTATTCGTTATCTGCTGATTGCTCTACCAGCTTTAGCTGTTGTTATCTCTGCAAACACTAAATCACTTCTCGCAGCGCCTACTTTAGTGGAACGTGCAATCGCGATAATTCTTATATCGATGATACTCATTTCAAGTTTAGCCACACTTCCATGTATAAACTCTTTTAAACCCACATCCAAAAGCGGTGACGACAAGTGGAGTTACCTCTCTCAAGTGTTTGAAGAGGGAGATGCATGGAAGTGGATTAACGAAAATACGCCTACAGACGCCAGAATTGCAACTTACGACATAAAACAATACTACATTGAACGTGATGTCGTTTCACTTGATGGAAGCGAAGCAGCGCCGCTTTATAAAATGAATACGGTTGAAGAGTGTATAGATTTCCTTGAGGAAAGGAACGTAACGTATATTCTAAGTGTTCCTTGGGCATCTCCCCCGAGTAGCCAGCTGCCTCCTGCCTATAAATGGTGTATACTTACGAGGTATTTAGGCGACCCCTGTTATTTGCCGCCCGTGTATGTTGGATTAAACGGTACAACAGTGTATCATGTTGGACCCCTCGAAGGAGAATCCGCGTACGCGTACTTCGCACAAGAAGACCTTACGCCGCCAATAAAACAATTAAAGATTAATATGACAGTGACAAATTCCACGAGTCCCTCTAGCGGCAGATTCTACATGTCCATTCCCGTTGATTACCGAGAAGGGTTAATGATGGCGTCAGTTAACAGTTCTAGGCATTTGGTCAGTGCCGAATTTTGGACAGGAACAATTCCAGAAACGGTTACAAAACCATCAAGACCATCGGAACTTTGGAAGCAATGGCCTATTCCGTCTGCGAACAGCTCGAGTGCTGAAAATCCATCATTCGTATGGCAAATAGACAAGGCAGGATATTTCACATTCTTGATTGTTGACCAAGAAGAAACATTCACGGAAAGCTTCAACGTAACCGTGGATGTAAGATTTTACAATTACTGGGACATAAAATCGCTATATGTATCCGAAGGTTCACAGAGTTACAACATCACGACATTTAACGAAACCTTTCCATTACTGCAAACATTGTACATTCAAGCAAATGAAGCATCCAGTCTAAGCATTTACAGTGCCTCTGACAACAAAAAGATAAGCCTAGAAGTTTTTAGTGGCTTTCTGCCAAATAACGCAGTGATAGACTGGAGCGCTCAATATGATGTGGTGACGCGGCAACCAAACCTCGGCAATGGTTCGGGTGAAGTGAATCCTTCAATTCAAAACTTGCTTTTACCTGTTGGGCAGTATTCAATAGTATTCGTGTACAGAGACGGCTATACAGAACAGGTGGACATATCGCTTGAAGTAGATTTGACCTCTGGGAATGGCTCTTGAACCTTAGGTTTCAATCCTATCTTGAGCAGTGGACTAACACCTATTATGTCTGTTCCAGTGAACAACGCCCTGGTTATTAATGCAAACGCCACAAGATTTGGATTAATAGCAGAGAGAGGCAGCCCAAGTAATACTTGGAGAAGAAGAACATAACCAGCTTCTTGCACCCCGAGACCTGCAATTGTGATGGGTATGTATGTTAAGACCGAGGCAAAAGCAGCTATAAAAAAGAAGTCAAGCAGGTGAAGAGAAGGGTACCAAACGCCGTAAAAAATAAAGTATAATGCTGTGGCGTTTGCCAGTATCGACAATAATATCAGGGCTGCCACAAATATCAAAGAGTACCTTATTTTTCGTCCTTCGTTCTGCACGTTGCTGAATATTTCAGTGAATTTGCTCAATCTTTTGCCGACTAGCGGTATTCTTTCAAGTTTAGCAACTAATTTGGAGAATCGTTTATCCCACATGAGCAGCATCAAGAAGACCCCGGCAATGAGTAAAACTATGATTCCGACGAGTAACGAATTCGTGACTTCTGCGGGAAGGGGTAAGCGACTTGTGAAATATCCTAAACCTACCAAACATATCGCCACTTTTACGAAGGAGTTGATTCCTCCAGTGGCGAGGACTCCTGTCATGCCCTGCTCAACGGGTATACTGGCTAACTGGTTGAGGAAAACAGGTGTCAGAAAGTAACCTGACCTGACGGGAGTTACATCGCTTAACAACTGCCCAGCGAAGCTGGCCATTATCATTTTCCGAAGCGGCGCAGCCGGATTAGAACGCCTTAATGTGGTGCATAGTGCAAGAGCCACGAAAGTGGACGCGATGAGGAAGAAAGCTATTGCGCCCACTAGGTTTATGGGGTTGACTTTCAAGATTGATGCGAATACTTCGGTTGAGTTCGCTAGCTGAAGCAGCCAGAGTAAGATGGCAACGCCTACAATAAGCTGGATGACGATTTTTAAGCGTCCAAATTTAGCCATTTAATTTCTCCCTACATGTTGAGTTCGGATTTGAGCTTAGACAAAGCCATGAGTTGTGTGAGAGCGATTTTTGGTATCTTCCATGGCTTGTAGACGCGGGTTGCACTTTTGTCTGCTCTGATTCGATGCGAAACCGGAACTTCTCCTATGATGAAGCCGCTGGTGTAGGCTCTTACTGAGAATTCGTTCCAGAAGCTTTCGCTCATGTACTTGCATTTTTCAGCTATTTTTATAGCTACTTCTGTGTTCATGAGTTTAAATGGGGCTGTGATGTCCATGAAATTCGGAAGGTTGAAAGCGCTCTTTATTCGCCATTGGAAGACTTGTGACATAATCCTCCTGTATAGGGAATCAGCTCTTTTCTTTCGCCAACCACTCACTATGTCGTATTTATTTCGTAAGCGCCAGATTTTCCAGAAATCTTTTGGGTCATGTTGCCCATCAGAATCCGTTATTAACACATATTCGGCTGTGACAAGTTTCAAGCCATCTTTTATTCCGCCGGCATAGCCTTTACGTGAAGTTGAGAGAACAGCTTTCAGCGGTATCTTTTCGCTTAATCTTTCGATAACGTTTTCTGTGTCGTCTGTGCTGCCGTCTTCGCTTAAGACGAGCTCCAAAGGCATTTTTGGGGTTACGACATCGCAGAACTCGGTAACGCACTGTTCTATTGTTTCAGCCTCGTTGTGTATGGGCATGAGGACGGCGATTTCAGCTTTTCCAATTTTTGGTGTGAAAGTGTCCAGTGATTTTTCTGTCATAATGCTAGGCGCTCCATGAACAACTTATCAAGGAATCTTTGGGCTTTGGCTCGGGTAACGTCTAAGGCTCTGGCGGCGAAACTCACTGGTTTAGGAGCGTCATTTGCCCAATGTGTTGCCTTCATTTTCCATCCCGACCTTTCTTCAAAGCTGAAGTTCGAGAGCAAATCGCTCGAGTTAGATTGAAAGTTCGTTAGAATCTCTATATAAAACATGCTATAAGAGGATTTAACATCATTTAATTGTCTGATAAGCCGACCTTTGTAAGCTTGTCTTAACTTTGTTGTTACTTTAAAAGTAAAAAAAATTGGGGATTTGAAGCGTGTCTTCTGTGTATCAGCAGGGATAGTTTACTTTTCCCTTTTTTCTTGAGCAGTAGCTTTGAGTCTTTGGCCGCTTCCGCTTAAAGTAGAAACCGACAGCAACCGCAGCAGACGATAGCAACACCACAACTCCGAAACTCAAGCTGTCTGGAATCGTTGCAGCGCCCCCAGTTATCTGGCCCCAGCTATCTGGGACGTCTGGATCGCTGGCTGGTGGCCACGCTAGCCAAGTTGCGTTGGTTGCGTCGTACATTGCAACTCTAAGCCCTATAGGTGGCGCACCGTTCCAAGCAGCATTTAATGTTGACTTGTCAATTATTATTTCTAAGCACCAGTGTTCATAGTCAAGTGGTACGTCATGTATGGTCATGCTGTCAGCCCATGTTACTGAGGAGGTTTGTATCTCGTCCCAGCCTGAACCGTTGCCTTCGTATACTGTTAGATTTTGGTGACCTACAATCTCAATTTTGTTTTGACTTGATAGTGGAGCTGCCCCATTTGGGACGCCGATACATATTTGCCAGATGTCGCCCGTATCATTGGTAGTATCAGCGGAGTCTATGAGGATTTCCGGCGCATAATTTAAAGCAGAGGATGCTTTGTAACAAAATCTTTCTCCATTTGCGCTATAGTTCAGCCACTCGATCCAGCTGTCTTCCCATTCGCCTGTAGTCCATTTTCCGTCAAGAGTGATTGGTGCCGTGTCGTAAGCTTATGATACCTCGTAGCCTGGTTCGGATGCCTCGATGATGCCAACGTTTGCTATCAAGATTAGACTGCACAGCAAAAGTATTGCAAATGCAACAGGTAAAACTCTCTTCAATCTCTCTATTCTCCTTTAATTGGCTAATCTATACTTATTCAATTCAATCATCTTAAAAATTTTTTCCCACAATAAAATAAGCAAGATCCAATGGCGCGTATGAAAGAAGAAAACAGGAAAAACGCTAAGTATACACCGCAGTTTACTACCACTCGTGAGCTTTTTCTGCGGGGTCACAGGGCCGCAAATGAACAAACGCGGCGTGTTTAACTCTTTTCAACTTGCCGTAGAAATAAGGAAAGTGGAGGCTGATGTTTAGAGTAGGCGGAAGTTTTCTTTCACTGTTGTCAACGCAACATGCGTGTTTGTTCGCTCAATATAGGGCAAAGCCAGCAAGTGCTTTGTGAACTTTCCAAGATCATCGCGGCTCTTGAACTTTGCTATAATAACGGCGTCTGTCAAGCCCGTAACATCGTAAACGCCGCATACACCGGGCATTTTGGCGATCTCGTTTTCCATTTCCACAAGCCTACCCTTCGAAACCGTTATTTCCGTCACGACAGTAAGCTCGTAGCCTAACTTTTCGTGATCCAAAATGACGGAGTAGCCCTTTATTAGACCAGCATCCTCCATCTTTTTGATTCTTGTAAGCACTGTGCCAACGGAAACGCCCACGTTTTTCGCTATTTGCCTGCTTGAAAACCTGGCGTCTTCCAAAAGGTTCTTCAAGATTTTTTTGTCGGTTTCATTTAACTCCATAACTGTAGCTCCCTGTACGTTTTTCCAATCAAATCAATCTTTTCGAAACACGCTTCTGATAATCAACCGATTATATTTATATAAGTTTAGTTTTTCCCGCCCAAGATGGAAAGCGAAACACCTGTAAAAAAAGGAAATACGCCAGGCGGGACATGGGAAACTTCATTCTTGTTTAACAATAATCAGATAGCAATATTAAATTACTAGAGCAAGCCCCAAATTACCTGAGCCACGCAAAAATGCAGACGAAATATGACACCATACTGGTGCTGGACTTCGGGGGACAATACTGCCACCTGATAGGCAGAAGAATCAGGGAGCACGGCGTCTACTCGGAAATCGTGCCTCAAGACATAACCCCCGACGAGATTAAGAAGCTAAACGAGAAGTTCAACGTAAAAGGCTTAATCCTGTCGGGAGGTCCCTCAAGCGTCTATGAGCCGAACGCGCCGAGGCTTGATCCACAAATTTTGGAGCTAGACCTGCCTGTTTTGGGTTTGTGTTACGGTCATCAGCTTGTTGCTCAACTTGTCAACGGGAAAGTGGAGCCTGCAGCCTGTAAGGAGTATGGAGTTGCCCGCGTGGAAATCGACAAGCCCGTGGGCGTGCTGGAAGGCTTAGGCGAAAAAGAAAAGGTTTGGATGAGCCACGGCGACACTGTTTTCTCCTTACCGCCTGATTTCGAGGTGTTGGCGCACACGGGGAGCTGCCCTGTTGCCGCGTTCAGGCATAAGACGAATCCCATTTACGGGTTGCAGTGGCATCCGGAGGTTATTCACACGGAACACGGCGAGCGCATGCTCCGCAACTTCATCTTTGAAGTCTGCAGGTGCGAGGCTAACTGGCAGATGGGCGACATAATAGCAAAGATGGTTAACGAGTTAAAGGCGGAAGTGGGAGAAGGCAAAGCTATAATCGGTTTAAGCGGGGGCATAGACTCCAGTGTCGCCACGGCGCTTGCAGCAGAGGCGTTGAACGACAGGCTTACTGCGGTTTTCGTGGACCATGGTTTCATGCGGGAAGGCGAACCCGAATCAATCAGAGGCACGTTTCAAAAATTCAAAATCAACCTCATAATTGCAAATGCGCAGGACAGGTTTATGGCTAAGCTGAAGAGTGTGGTTGACCCCGAGAAGAAACGGAAGGTCATCGGAGAAGAATTCATACGGGTTTTCGAGGAAAAAGCAGAGACGGCGAGCGCTGACTACTTGATTCAAGGCACGATTTACCCGGACAGAATCGAGTCAGGCTTCAGGAAGCACTCGGACAAGATAAAAAGTCACCACAACGTGGCAGGGCTGCCAGATAAAATCAAGTTCAAGAAAATCTTGGAGCCGCTGCGCGACCTCTACAAAGACGAAGTGAGAAAAGTCGCCGAGATGCTGGGGTTGCCCAAAGCCATAGTCAACAGGCAGCCGTTCCCAGGACCAGGATTGGCAGTGAGAATTATCGGCGAGTTAACCGCGGAAAAAGTCCGAATCGCCAAGAAAGCAAACAAGATAGTGACGGATGAAATTGAGAAAAACGGTTTAGCGGAACACCTCTGGCAGTACTTCGCGGTGTTAACAGACACCAAAGCCACGGGCGTGAAAGGAGACGCCAGAGCCTACGGCTACGTGGTCGCAGTCCGCGCCGCAGAAAGCCGCGAAGCCATGACCGCCAGCTTCGCCAAAATCCCCTACACCGTGCTCGAGACAATCTCCACGAAAATAACCAACGAGATACCAGAAGTCACCCGCGTGGTTTACGACATCACGCATAAGCCACCTGCAACGATAGAATGGGAATAGTAACACCGTTCCCATTTTTTGTATTTTTCTGCGCAACCAACCTACCTTAGCCTAAGCAAAGGTTCAAGCTATATATAGAGGGGGTATAAGTTTTTCCGAGCGCTAGAGCCCCGATTGGAAAAAGGCTGGAAACACGTATACGAAAGCATCAACGAAACAAAAATAAGAAAAAGAGTGAGCCAAGTTTACTTCAGTGGCACGTACATCGAAGAACGCGATGCACCAATTCCTGGAGTTCCATGTCTGACTGGTTTGTTTGTTACGGCAAACTCGCCCAAGTAATGCCCAATCATCTCTGGCTTTATCTCCACAGGGAGAAATTCTTTGCCGTTGTGCACTTGAATCTTCATTCCAACCATCTCTGGCAGAACAATCATGTCCCGCACGTGAGTCTTGACTGAAACATCTTCGCCTTTCTTCTGCGCTTCTTTGGCTTCTCGCGTCTTTTCCAGCAGTGTCCGCTGTTCAGGCGTCAAACCTCGCAGCAGACTTCGCCTCTGCCTTGACGGAAGCAGATTAATAAATTCATCCATAGACATGCCTAGCAAACTGTCCAGACTGTGACCGCGATACAGGAATTCTTTCGGCATTTTTTCTTCACCCCAATTTTAAATTCTTCACACGCTATAAACGTTCTGTCATCTCGTTCTTCGCTTCTTCTTCTGCCCAGCACCCCTAGCCGCAATCAAACCGACCTTTTGCCCTGGCGGCGCACCATGAGAAACAGTTGTTCCCTTGCGCGCACTTCTCTTGCTGCTACCGTATGGATGCACAGCAGCCACCATAGCTCTTCCACGAGTCCTCGGATACTTATGCCCCTTCGCCTTCATCAAATGAAACTTTTCCCCTGCCTTAAGGAAAGGCTTCTCAGTTCTGCCGCCGCCAGCAACCACGCCTACAGTTGCCATGCAATGATCATTAACGTACCGTGTGCGCCCAGAAGGCAACTTTATCATAGTGCCTTGCGGCGTGTGACCCCCAACCGTGGCGTACGCACCTGAAGACCGAGCCATCTTGCCGCCATCGCCTGGTCGAAGCTCAAGATCGCAGACCAAAGTGCCTTCAGGAACTTTCCCCAATGGAATAATGTTACCCACTTCCGCTGGAGCCTTTCCGCCTAGGCTAATTTGCTGGCCCTGATAAACGCCTTCAGATGTTATGGTGTAACATGATTCGCCGTTTTCGAAACGCACAAACGCCAAAGGCGATCCACGTCCAGGATCATGAACAAACGCTTCGATGACGCCGTTAATTGAAGAATCATAAACTTCCTTGGGTGTTATTCTTGGCGGATACTTTGCAGGAGCAACCCTCTTGTGAGTAGAAGCTCGGTAGGTTGAGCCGCCACGTCCACGTCTTTGAACACGAATTCTTTTACCCATTAATCATGCCTCCATGCGATTTTACAAGATACCAAGTTTAATAGCGACATCCGACGCTTGATACTCTGGTTTAAGTTTAACGAAAGCCTTTTTTTCTCCCTGAGGAGTTATAAGCACAGTAACCTTGTCCACTTTCACTTCGTACAGCCGCTCAACAGCTCTTTTCACGTCGCTCTTGCCAGCTTTAATATTAACAATAAACATGAGTTTGTTATCCTTTTCCACCATGAGGCTTGCAGACTCAGTCATCAACGGATAAAATATAACATCATTAGGATCCATTACGCTTCCGCACCTCCACCATAAAGACGGCCCAACTGCTCAATGGCACCGTTCGTCCACAAGGTTAATCTGCCCGGATGTGTGCCTGGCGCCAGCATTTCTGCGTTAAGATCACTTATCTTGGCAAGGGTTACGCCTGGAATGTTACTTGCCGCATCAAACAGACCCTTTTTTTCAACCACCACGATAAGGGGTCCTACGGCTTGTTTCATTTTTCTCCCTCTATGTTTGCCTTTTCCAGCGCGGATTTTTCGACTGGTCTTTACACGGTAGAGGTCGGATAAAACGCCTAAATTCGTTAGTGCGGCTTCAACGTCGCTAGTTTTCGTTAGCTCCTCAATTGAGTCGGTGACTATTAGGGGAAAATCAGGAACATCTTCGATTTGGTGTCCTCTTGAAGCTACAGCATCTTTAGAAGCCGTAGCCGCAATTGCCGATAGCAAAGCAAGGCGTGCTTCTTTTTTGGGCAAACGTTTCACGATTTTCTTTTCGGACCTAGGCGGGTGAGGTTGCCTTCCACCGACAGTGCTGGGAGCAAAAGCGGCTCTACCTGCTCCACCTTTTACGCGGGGAACACGTGCTATGCCCATTCCTGTGCCGCGTGATTCTGCGCTTGTTCTTTTTCCTGCCATCGGATTGCGCCCTTGTGCTTGGCGTCTGCTGGATTGGATGGTGAGGACAGCACGTTTTATGATGTCAGGTCTTAAGGGTGTCGCAAAAACAGTGGGGAGTGCGGTTTTGCCTATGGATTTTCCTTGGAGGTCGAAGATTTTGGCGGTTTTTTTGGCGGGCATTGTTTTGTCTCCGTTATTTCCCTTGAGTTGACTCTAGTGACACGTACGTGACTTGCGGTGGCGTTTCAGGTGTTTCCCTTGGTGGCCGTGCTGGGTTACGTAGGCGTATTGGACGCTTTTCTGTGCCCGGTACGCTTCCTTCCATGAGGAGGTATGGTCCTTTCAGTTGCCCGTAGCGGATGTAGCCGCCTTTGACGGTTATGTCTTTGCCGTCTTTGCCAATTTTGAGTATGCGCTTGTTGTATTCTGTGCGTTGGTGGTAGCCCATTTGGCCTGCGCGTGGGACGCTGTACATGACGTGGTGGGGGTTCCATGGGCCTAGGGTGGCGATTCCGCGTTTGGTTTTTCTGCCTTTGTGCTGGAGTATGGTAACACCCCAGCGTTTGACTGGGCCTTGGAATCCTTTGCCCGTGGTGACTGCGGCGATGTCTGTGTATTGCCCTTCTTTGAAGACTTCTTCGGCGGTTACGGTTTTGCCTAGAAGGGTTTTTGCGTATTCAAGTTGTTGGGGGAGGGTTGCGCCGCCGATTTCGATTTCGGTTATGTCGGGTTTCTTTTTGGCTAGACTGGTTTGTTTGGGTTGTGTTGCAGTGATTAGGCGGATGTTGGTTGTTTTGTCGAGGTTGTCTTGGAGTTTTTGCAGCATGTTGTCTGTGTCGAAGTTTTCTGGTAGGACGAGTGTGCGGTCGAGGTCTGCAGGTGGGTCTTTCATCCACGCTTCGGTTAAGTGTTTAAGTCCATAGGGAGTTTTTGTGTAGGCGCGTATGCCGATTATGAGAATTGGAGGGGTTTCTATTACCGTGGCAGGGCGCACGACTTCTTGTCCGAAGTTGGGGCTGCGTTTTCGGTCTTCTATGGTGAAGACGTAGGTCATTCCTGCCTTGTAACCTGTGAAGCCTAGGAGTCGAGGAGTTTCCGCGTTGATTTTTGGCCAGTAGCGGATTCGTGCGACTGGTTTTTTGGCGCGTTTCCTAGGCAGATAAGCGAGTGAACCATGTTTTGGGGCGTGAGTTTTTCGGTGTCCCATTGTATTTCAGCTTCGCGTCTTTTAGCAATGACAAACTCGGGTAATAAACGTTACCGTCGTTTTTGAGCTGGATAACTGTGTTCTCTAGCGCTTGGAAAAGACTATAGCCCCCTTATATATAGAGTGATTGTGGAGTGAACTGTGCTTAGGGGTGCGGGATTCAAAGTTTCGTGTCCCATGAGGGACTCCACTTAAAAATATTGTCAAGTAGCCAGAGGCGCAAGAAGATAAAGTGGGGTTGTACGTAGTAAGCTCTTTTGATGCTAGTTGATTGGATCTTCGAAATTGTACCATTTTATAATTTCCGCTATTGCCTTGTTCGAGTAGCCTGTCTCCTTTAAAACCGCTTTTAAATCGTCTACTGTCTCAATCTCCACTCGGTACACCTGATAATACTAACTTTGAATCTGTATTTATATCTTCAGTCCGAAATCGGAATATGTCATAGACTTTACCTAAACGGCTTCAGAATCGGAATTTGACAGAATCCTCATGCAGATACGCCTATATTGCTCGCCGAAGATGTGTTCACTTGAAGCGAGGCAGATACGCCAAATGATATGTCAGAAGCAAGTTGTCGAAGCTTTAATGAAGCCTGAAGCGTATGGAGAAGACCCGGGCAACATCGAACTGGTCCAGACCCACATATCCTTCGTCTTTCTAACAAGTAACTTTGCCTACAAGGTAAAAAAGGCGGTAAACCTCGGATTCTTGGACTTCACCACTCTTGAAAAGAGGCGTTTCTTCTGCGAAAAAGAGCTGAAACTCAACAGGCGGCTCTGCAGAGACATGTATCTTGAGGTAGTTCCCATAAACAAAGCCGGCGACGTCAAGATAAAGGGCGCTGGGGAAACGGTGGAGTACGCCGTGAAAATGAGGAGAATCCCTCAAGAGAAAATGATGAGCAAGCTTCTCGAAGAGAACAAGGTGGACGACGGGCTTGTGGACAGAATAGCGCAAATAATTGCGGAGTTCCATGTAAAAGCCGAAACCAACAGCAGAATAAGCGAGTTCGGTTCTCTATCAACAATAGAAACAAATTGGAAAGAAAACTACGACCAGACCGAGGAGTTCATAGGCAAAACAATATCCAGCGAAGAATTCGAATTAATCCGCAACAGAATCAACAATTTCATTACGCAAAACGCGCCAGTTTTTGAGAAAAGAGTCAGAGAAGGCAGAGTCAGAGATTGCCACGGCGACATCCATTCGGGCAACATTTTCGTAACAAACGGAATCTACATTTTCGACGCGATAGAATTCAACGATAGATTCAGGTATTCGGACGTTGCCTCTGACGCAGCGTTCTTAGCCATGGATTTGGACCACAAAGAACAAGCTGACATGTCTGATTTTTTTGTTAAAAAATACGTGGAGTATTCTGGAGACCAAGAGTTAACGAAGCTTCTTCCCTTCTACAAGTGCTACCGAGCCTATGTGCGCGGAAAAGTCACTAGTTTCAAACTCAAAGACTCCAACATAAGCAACAAGGACAAGAGCGCAGCAACTGAAGAAGCAAAAACGTACTTCAAACTAGCCTCGGACTACGCGAAAACGCTCTAACTATATCTGTTTAAGCCTGAATTGGTCAGCAACATAAGCAGGAACAGCCATTGTTCCCATCACGATTGGCTTCTGATGGCAGTCACTGCCTCCAGTCATCAGTAATCCACGTTCTTTTGCAAACTTTACGTAATGAGCAGTGGTTTGAGCAGTGTTTCTGGAATGCCAGCACTCCACGCCGTCAATGAAATCCAACATCGATTCTTCTATTATCGCGGTCTGTTCGGGCAGGGATCTTGTCAGCGCCACAAGTGAAGTACCATGCGGGTCATTGGGGTGAGCTATGACTATTTTTCCGTCCGCGTTGTGCACCAGCTTAGCCGCGTCTTCGAGATAAAGAGGATACTTGGGAACATTACAGCGAACAAGGTACTTGTCGAAAGCCTCCTGCCTATTTTGCACGATCCCCTTCTTCACCAGATAATCCGCGATGTGAGGACGCCCCAGCACGCCGTCAACGGAAGCCTCAATCTCCTCAAAATCGCGCTTCGTCAGCTTTTCAATTCCTTCCTTCTCAAATTCCACGTTAATGTTGTGCAGGATTTTGGCGGCTCTTTCCTCTCTGTACTCCGCCATCTGCTGAAGCTTCTCCACTAAAGTCTTGTTCCCCGAGTCGAACTGATAACCCAGAAAGTCCAGCGACACCGGCTTACCCTGATGATACCGGGGGTGCGAGAAGGTCACGTTCAACTCGACACCAGAAACGTAGCGGACTCCAGCCTTCCCAGTCAAATCTGTGGCTACTTCTTGGCAGCCAATCGAATCGTGATCTGTTATTGACATGAACCCTATGTTTCTCAGCTTGGCTTCCTTAACGATTTCTTCGACGGTGAAAGCGCCGTCAGAACTTTGCGAGTGAATGTGCAAATCTATTATCATGGCGCTGCCCGGTTACCGTTTTTCCATCCCGATGATGTACCAGTCCTCGGGAGAATCATGGCACGTGTCAACCGTCAAATCCACTACCTTAAGCTTTGGATTCCGTTTCTTCAAGTCGTCCAAGTCAACAGGTTCAAACTTGCGCTTGTTGGCAAGATAAGCCTCCACGGTCAAAGCGTTCGACACATACTCTTCCTTGGTTCGCTTTTTGATACGCTCCACCGAAACTTCTTGAGGACAGCTTGTCTCAAGTATAACAAAAGTCAAATCGTGCTTTGCCGCAATCTCAGCCGCACGCCTCCGCAGCTCCTGAGTTACAAAAGTAGCATCCAAGATAACGCCTTTGCCCTTCCCAGCAAGTTCTTCTGCCCGCCTGAACATTTCATCATAAACAGACAACCGTTTGCCCATGTTCCCCGCGACTTTCGGGTCAAACACATCTTCGTTCTTGAGAACCTCCAATCGGATCATGTCGCTTCGAAGGATAGGATAACCTTTGATCTTGTACACTTCCTCGGAAGTCTCTGTTTTCCAAGTTGCAGGAAGCCCACAGGTAATCAGCAGAGTCTCGGGTCCTAACTCAGTTTCAATGAACTTGGCAAAAGGGTCCCTCAATCTCGCACCTCTAACCGTAAAGTTCAGGTGAAACATAATTAAACCTTTTTGGCAAGAAAAACAGCGTTTGTCAGTGGATGACAAGGTCTTATTACAGGCTTAAAGCAAAGCTAAATAGTCAGTTGTTATCTTTCCTAAAAAGAAGGTTAACGCATATGGAAGAATTTCAAGTTAAAGACAAGTCTCTCGCGCCGCAGGGCCATTTGCAAATCGAGTGGGCTTCAGCTCACATGCCCGTGCTGAACCATGTTAAAAGCAGATTCAGCAAAGAACAACCATTGAAAGGCTTAACGTTAGGCGCATGCCTGCACGTAACAAAGGAAACAGCTGTTCTTGTAGAGACGCTGGTGGCGGGCGGTGCCAAAGTCGCGCTGTGCGGTTCTAACCCGCTCTCCACGCAGGATGATGTGGCAGCTGCGCTGGCAGAGAAAGGCGTTCACGTCTTCGCGTGGCGGGGACAAACCACGGAAGAGTACTATTCATGCATAGAGAAAGTGCTGGATTACAAGCCGCAGATAACGCTTGACGACGGCGCAGACCTCGTCGGCACCCTGCACAGCAAAATAAAAGAGGGGTTGCAACACGTTAAAGGCGGAACCGAAGAAACCACCACGGGCGTAGTTAGGCTGAGAGCAATGGAAAAAGACGGAAGCCTCAAATATCCCATAGTAGCCGTCAACGACGCATACACAAAGTACCTTTTTGACAACCGCTACGGCACAGGCCAAAGCACCATAGACGGGATACTGCGAGCCACAAGCGTGCTCTTGGCAGGAAAGAATTTCGTGGTCTGCGGGTACGGATGGTGCAGCAGAGGCATAGCCATGCGTGCACGGGGTTTAGGCGCAAATGTCATAGTAACAGAAGTCATACCCACGAAAGCGTTGGAAGCAGCCATGGACGGGTTACGCGTAATGACCATAGCTGAAGCCGCGGAGATAGGCGACATATTCGTGACCGCCACGGGCGACATCAACGTCATACGCGGAGAGCACATGGAGAAGATGAAGAACGGCGCCATAATCGCCAACAGCGGACACTTCAACGTGGAAATCAGCCTGAAAGACCTGGAAGCTCTGTCCGTGGCAACAAGAACCATGCGTCCTAACATGGTGGAGTACAAGCTGAAAGACTGCAGAAAACTCTATCTTCTCGCTGAAGGAAGACTTGTGAACTTATCAGCCGCCGAAGGCCACCCGTCTGAAGTGATGGACATGTCCTTCGCAAACCAAGCATTATGCGCAGAGTACATGGCTAAATCTGCGAAAATGCCGCCGAAAGTTTACGCCGTTCCCAAAGACATAGATGAAACCGTTGCCGAACTGAAGCTGAAGTCCATGGGTATAAAAATTGATGAGCTGACACCAGAGCAGAAAAAGTATCTATCAACATGGGAAATGGGAACTACCTAGCAAAGAGTATATCGGCAGATATGGTAAACTTTAAATGGTTTAAGATAATAACATGGCTAATAAGAATGGTGAATTACAAATGAGTAAAGACCAAGCAATAGGTGGAGCAATATTCATCATATGTATAATCGTCGCCATAGTTTACCTAGTCGCACTCTTTGGTTACGAACAATTAATCAAACCATGGCTGAACATAGGCTCCGCAGACGCTGTTCGCTATTGGCTCGTTGCTGTACCAGTACTTGTAGCCTTCGTCGCCATACTCTTTATAGGAGCATGGATTGGCTGGACAATGGCTACTACGCCACCGCCTAAACCCATCGAAGAAATCACTACTGAAATGGAAGAAATGAAAACAGAAGAAGCAAATATGCCAGAAGCAGAGCCAGAGAAAAAGAAGAAAAGCTGAAAGCGGCAGGCGTTCTACAACCTTAACACCTGAAAAATCCCAATTCTAAAGTTTTTTTAATTTTAGGTAAATCAAGCCGTCTATTTTGAAGCGTAAATAAATGAGTTAAAGCCCTAAAGCTTTGAAAACGAAGTACAATCCAACATTGACTATGGCGGAGATAATAAGCACGGTGAAAATAGTTTTTGGAGAGATCGAAGCGAAAAAACTTTCTTCACCTTTAGGTTGCACGTCGTATTCTTTGATTTCATGCGTGACCGCGCCGATTCGAACCACAGCAGTGAATTTTTTTGTATCAACCTCAATGGTGTAAACTTCCCCTTCCAAAGAAACGCGCTTGGGCTTCAAGCCGCTCTTGTGGCCTAACCTCTTCAGAAAGGATGTAGTCATAGTTGTAACTACTTCAGCGTTCAATTTCTTTGACTCAGGAGCCGCAGAAGTAACAACTCCTGGAACGGTCTGTTGGGAAATAGACGACAAACGTGTCATCTCCTAGCTACGCTTAGAAAACTGATTGACGCGTTATAAGGAGGAGTGTGTATCACGAAGAACCGACCCTTACTCCTTCATTTTCTTGAGCATACACGTAACTATGTCTTTGCACATCATACACTCGTCTGGAATCTGCTCTTTTGATGATTTTTCACTCAGATAGCCAAGGTGGTGAAGGCATTCAGATGGAGCTTCGGCTGCAGGGGCTTCAACTGGCTTTTCCATGCGCGAGGTCTCTTCAATTTCAGGTTCAGTTTCTTCTGGTTCAAAGGTTTCTTCTTGCGCAAAGGGTTCTGGCTCAGGGGCAACGGTTGGCTCTTCTTCCAGAACTATTTCGGTTAAGCAGTACGGGCACGCGTCGTAGGGTTCCTCTGTATCTTGTTGCAGATTCAAAGCCTTAAGAGGCTTAGTGAAAACTCTACCACAAGAGACATTCTGGCAAGTATATGTGCTACTTTTTTTGGTTTTCTCTTCAAGTTGAGCTATAGATAGCCCTCCTGTAGAAGTAGTAATAACTACCAGTTTATAGTGTTAATGAATTCAAAATAAGTATCAGAACTATTCAGTTTCGCATTGATGTTCGGGAGAAGCAAGTTTTTTGAAGTCTTCAACACCCTCGGCGTAACCTGAAGCTAGCAAAACATCCCCTAGCTGAATTTGGATATCAGGTTTGGGACGCAAGCTTCTTTCACCGCGTTTTATAGCCAGAATCCACATGCCCGTTTCTTCAGGCACCCGCGCTTCTTTCAAGGTTTTGTTAATAAGCGTAGAACCTTCCGTCACGCATGCTTGGGCAACGGTTTCTTCCGCTTCCCTTATGGCAAGTTTCAACACTGGATGCGGTTCAATACCTCTCAACACAACCTCAGCCATTTCAGACGCAGCGTCCGCGATTCTTTCAGTTGCCACACCCAAACGGATAAGCCCTAAAAAGCCAGAAGCCTCTGACTTCTTAAAATCGCTTGTTAAAGCCAGAAGCTCAAAATCTGTATGCAGTTTGTCCACATACTCTTCTAGACGCTCCACTTCATTAGCAATTTCTTTGCTGTTCAACATGAGCGAGGAGTATGCTAAATCAATCATAAGCTCAGAGGTGTTCTTAAGCTCAACAAACCGCGCCACGATTTCCTCGAAAACTTCGCGTTTGTGCTCCACCATGGTTAATCCTCCAGTTTAGTGAGCCTTCCTTCGGCTAAATCCTTAAACTCCTTAATGCCCACAGGCGCACCGCGTGTAATCAGTATGTCCCCCAGAAAAACCCTTTCAGAATCTTCAGGGTCCAAAATCCAGTCCCTATTTCTGCGGATGGCGATTATGTCAACACCCATTCTTGCAGCCAAATCAAGGTCGCCTATCTGTTTCCCTACTATGATGGAGCCTTCTTTGACAGTTGCCTTCATGAGCCGCTCTTCAACTTTTTCGAAAATCTCACCAATTATTGGATGTATGCCAATGTTGCGCGTTACTATAGCTGCTATGTCAGCGGCGGCATCTGAAATTTTATCCGCTGCAGAGGCTACCGTGGAAACACCGATTAGTGTCTCCGCGTCTTCGGCGTCTCTAGCTGCGATCATGATTTCCATGTCCAGAAGATACGCGAGGGTGTCGATGCGGCTTTCAAGTTCTATAACGTCTTCGGCGAGTTCTTTGTCGTTGAATAAAGCGGCTGAATAAGCTAAGTCAATCATGAGTTCGGAGAGGTTCTTCATCTCCACGAGAAGGTCGCTGACTGGGATAGGTTTGTATTCTATCTTTTCAAATTGTGGCATGCTTTTTAGAGGCACTCCGCAGGTAGATATTGGTCATGAAATATTTTAATCATACTCTTTTTTGAGGTCATATTATCAACAGCAAAGCCGCAAACAAGGCGAGGGAGGTTACGCTGTCAGCCAAGGAGCTTTCGACGGGGATAACGAAGTTGTCAGGGTCTAAGCCTCGTTTGAAGGTTAAGATTGAAATCGAATAGGTCAAAATGACTATGGCGGCAACAGCGAGTATGTTGGCGATTAGCACAATTGAAAAAAGGCTGGAAACAGAGGAAAAGGAAAACAAGCTGTGTATTGACAGAGACAAAACTGCCAAGATAACAAACATTATAATTGAAGCGCCCCAGGCACTGAAGATGCTCTTTGCATGGTTCCGCATCGAAGAGAAAGAAGGAGCGAGCAAACCCAAAGCAAGTTTTGTGGTGGCGGTGGAACCAACAACAGAGCCAACATTACCTATCATGCCGATTAAAGCGGTGTAGATGGTGTAAATTTCTACGCGCTCCGATATGAACTTGCTTATTCCAAGAAGAACTGTCCCCGTTATGTTAACCAGCAAAGAGACACATAGCATGGTAACCATGGACTCCTTGAGGGTTTTGATAAACTCGGCTTCGTGTAGATTTTTAGATAAGATGTAAAAAACAAAGAACACAGGAACCAAACAAGCTAAACCGATAAACCACTGGCCCACAACGCCGAAGAAAAACACGTTGATCACCGCGATATAGCAGAATGTAATAAAAACGTCGGCGACAGTTGACATTACGGGATATACAACTACGTCAGGGTCTAAACCTCTTTCAAAGGAAATGAAAGAGACTTTTATAGTTAAGAAGGAAAGCAGCAGACCCAAAGACATGGTTGCTACAACAACGGCTAAGATAGCAGGGAAATCAGCCAAGGTTATCCCCCAAAACAGAGTACTAAAAACCAGAGATATGGCACAAATGGTGACGCTGGTGACCAAAGTTAAAACAAGTAGCGCTTCAAGCAGTTTGTAAAAGCTTTTTGTGTTTCCAAAAAATCGGGGATGAATGGTACCGAGGTGCAGTCCCGTGCTTAGGCGTCCGCTTAGCAAACCGCTGCCAACTCCTTTCGCGCTGGTAACAATAGGGTAAAGGGTTATGACCCAAGGCGAAAGGTTAAAAATGCCGAGTTGAGAAGCAATCATAAGCCCAGCAAACAGCCCGCCTAAACCAAAAGAAAAGGTCAAAGATGTTTCTTTGAACATTGCCCAGAAGCTTTTTGACATGCCTACATGGGACATGACCTATCGCCACCTCCAAGTTTTCAATGAACATGGAAAAGAACAAGTGAACATGCTGGAAAAATCAGGAAAAAAAATTTTTTTGCGACTAAACGATTTCGAAGAAAAATTTGGCTTATTGTATAGAGCGGGAGCTAGAAGAGCGGCGAATTGACGGTTGGAAGGGTGGACTACTTTCATTTTGTTCCCCTTGCAGCTGTTGTTCGTTTTCAGCCATCCACAGGCACCTCTCTAATATGACGTGCGCTTGTGGGCTGCCAAATACCACTTCAACTTGCACTCCTGACTTTTTATTGAGAAGATGTATATCGCTTAAATAAGTTTCTAAGAGGATGCCGAATACATATTGCAGCTTCACAAGCGTTTAATCGTTCAGGCTTGAAAGTATGTTTGCGCCGAGCTTAGAGTGTGAAAACCAAATGTATTCAGCATGGATAAAAATTGACGACAGCTTGCCGTGGATAGAACTTGAAGAAGCATTCCGAACCAAAGCTGAAGCACAAAAAGCAGTGGAAGAAAGACTAAGCAAAATCAAAATAAAGATTTCAAGACTGCCAAAACAAGAAAAGCCGATTAAAACTACGATAAAAATGAGACAGTAAGAATGCCCGTTTGTTCAGGTAAGCCGCGACTTCTTAACTGACTTCTTGGGTTGGTAGACACACCAGGGGTCTTCGGTTAAGTAGTCCCCTTGCAACTCTGCAGGTTCATGAAGGTCCCCGCAGTAGTCTATGAAGTCACTTGAAAGCCCATACGCGCGCGCACGGCAGCCCCCGCACAAAGCGCGGTAATCGCATTCGCCGCATTTTCCTTTCAAAGCGTCAAAGTCGCGCAGGGTCTTGAACATTTCCGCGTTGAACCATATTTCCTTGAATGGCTTCTCTCGTATGTTGCCAAGTTTAATTGGAAGGTAAGGGCACGGCGTGATGTCGCCGTTGGGATAAACGCGGCAGTAATACAGTCCTGCCAAGCAGCCTCGAATCCACTGCCTCATGTCCAAGCCCATGTCCTTCGCGATCCGCATGAATTGGGGCGCGCATGAGGGTCGCACGTTAAGCTTGTGGTTGGCAGTTTTTGCGAAAGTTGTCTTAATCATGTCTTCGTATTTGGCTGGGGATATATCGGCGATTTTTACGCCTCTCCCTGTAGGCACCAGAAAGAACAGATGAAAGTTTTCGACGCCGAGGCTTTCAGCCAGCGACATAATATCGTCGATTTGGTCGTAGTTTTGCTGAGTCACCGTCGTATTTACCTGAACAAGCACGCCGTTTTCCCGCAAAGCTTTGATGGCGCTAACAGCCTTTTCCCATGAACCCTTTACGCCCCTGAATTCGTCGTGCTGCTCTGGAATGTGCGAGTCCAAGCTAATTGAAACAGTTTCGATACCTGCCTCCTTGAGCCGTTTTGCGGCAGTAGCATCGATGAGGCTGCCGTTGCTTCCCAGCCCCATCTTCAAACCTTTCGAAGCACCGTAGCGGATAAGTTCGTAGACATCAGGGCGCAAAAGTGGTTCGCCGCCGCTTAAGATAAGAAGCGGCCTGCTGACCTCGCAGATTTGGTCAATGAGCTTCTTTGCCTCTTCAGTGGTTAGTTCGTTTTCAAGTTGCTGTGTGGTCGCGTTTATGTAGCAGTGAGGACATTTCAAGTTGCATTTTCGAGTTATGTTCCAAGATAAGACAAGCGGCACAAACTTTTCTGATGTCGACGCGGAAGGTGAGTGCGCTAGCTTGAGGTAAAACTCGCATTTTCCGCTAGTAGCCATCTTTTGAGGCTGCCACAGCCCAAACGTGAAAGGCAGAACCGTGTTTAACATGGCTTTTGCGTGAGCGTAACAGAAATGAGTGCAAAAAAGAGACGCCACTTCAGGGTCTATGTCTAATTTCTCGGCAATGTACTCGTGGCTACCGAAAATTGGACAGTTCAAAAACTGCATGCGCCCATCCAGGTTCGCCATGTCCATCGTGTAATTAATGAAATGGTCACTCAACATTATCGTCTGCAGTTTTTCCCTGCGCATCCCAACCTTGAGAGTCACATCAAGAGCGATTCGAACGGTTTCTTCGCCGAAGTTGTCTTGCACACGTTTCATGGCATCCTGAAGGCAGGAGACACCCACGCTTTTTGCAAGTTCCGCGGTGATTAAAAACCCCTTGAACGTTTCGTATTCTTGCCGCAAGCGCATCTCGATGATGTGTTGCGCCCACTCTTTGAACAAGCTTTCAAGGTGCTGCGCTGTTTCAGGATTCTTAGCGCCAAGCAAGCGTTCTGCCGCCTCGGTGTTCTCAGCTAACTTGGTGAACATGCGGATTTTTTCGTCTGTGCTTAAACTTGCTTTGGTGGTCACCTCCCGCAAATTCAGGTTCAGCGATACAATATTTTTTGTAAGTTCATGCACGTCAGAAGCAAAATCGCTGTAGAAGCGCCACAAGTTCTCAGCGACGTCAGGCATGTCCATGCCCAATTCTTCTAAGAGAAAGAGCGTTTCCGATTCCATCTTGGTTACCATAGCCATATGATACAAGAGCGACCCAGCCATCCCAGGGTCAGCGCGTTTGCCAGTGGAAACTCCGTAAAAAACCTCGCGGAACAAACGCTTTGCCTTATCAAAATCCTCGTTGGCTATCGCAGTCAAGGCCTGATTCAGCTTTTTCTGCCTTTCGCGCAAGAGCAGAGCCCATTTGTGGCAGTGTCTTTCATCAAATTTTGTTACGGCGAAACACCAGCTGAGGTTTATCCATTCACATGGGCTAGAGCAGTAAAAAAGGTAACGGTTTCTGAAGCAAAATTTGCGTTTATTCAGAAAAAAGGAAAATTCAGCAATAAGCAGATAAAGCTATTAAAGCCGCGTGGACAAGAACAGTACCCAACAGGGAAAAGTGAAAACGATGTACGATTGGATTTACGCGCTAATAGGCTTCCTTATAATGTTCGGCATACTGACAGGCATCGGCATAAACCAGCCACGGGGAACAAGCGTCAAAATGTGGTGCTACGGATATCTAGCCATCTCCATAGGCTTCGACGCACTCGTAATTTTAACATTGTTAAACGCGTCTCAATACGTCTGGCTCAACAATCTGCTTCTTGGGCTTTCAGCTGGCGCTGCCACAGGCTTAGGAATCCACGTTGCACATCACATATCAGAAGAAGACGAGCACGACGGCAAAACAAAGGAAAAAAGACCCTCGATGTTTGGTTTTTGAGGCTTGCAAAGGTGTCGCGGATGGGCTATAATCTGAAAAATCGTTTCAGCGAGATTGAAAGTTGAAAAGCGCTAAAGATTTTGCCATAGTTACGCATGACGTAACTAAGAACTACAGGTCTAAGATCCGAGGCCCTGAACAGCGACCCTCGTTTTTCCATCGAAAACAGAGAATCGTAACTGCAGTTGACCATCTGAGCCTAGAAATCCGAAGAGGAGAACTTTTTGGTTTGTTAGGACGCAACGGCGCGGGCAAAACCACTTTGGTGAAGATTCTGTGCACTTTGCTGCCGCCTGACGAGGGAACAGCTTCAGTGAACGGGTTTGACGTGGTGAAGCAGCAGATGCAGGTTAAGCGGTCAATAGGCACGATTTTCAGCGTGGGAGAAAGAGGTTTCTTCTGGAGACTCACAGGATACGGCAACTTGGAATTCTACGCTGCCATCAACAACGTCCCCAGACATGTCAGAAGAGAAAGAATCATGGAAGTTCTGGATCTCATCGGCATGAAAGAAAACGCATTTGAACTCTTCCAGAAATACTCGGGCGGCATGAAACGGAAACTTGCGTTGGCGAGAGCATTGCTTGCTGACCCACCGATTTTACTGCTGGATGAGCCCGTAACTGGCTTAGACGTGGTGTCTTCGCGAACCATGAGGGAATTCATACGGAACGACTTAAGCAGAAAACAGGGCAAAACCGTGCTTTACACAACACATTACATCGAAGAAGCTGCACAAATTTGCGACAAAATAGCCATAATGCACAAGGGACAACTCGCCGCGCTAGACACGCCAGACGCGTTAAGGGGCCTGGCGAAGAAAAACGAGATTTTAGACGTTATCGTGAAGAACATGTCGAAGACTCAGGTTAACGCGCTGAGCAGCATGGATGGTGTCGCTAGCTTAGCCGCTGATGTGCAGGACGCAGTGCTCGGTCAGACCCATCTGCGGCTGCGCTTGGAAAACGCGGATGTTCTACCTGGGATTTTTGATTTCTTCTTTAAAGAAAACATAAAGATTGTCAACTTCAAGCAAGAAGAGCCCACGTTGGAGGACGCGTTCATCGAGTTGACGGGTTCGGGGATTAACGAATGACATTGTTACAGGAGCTGGATAAAGTCTACTTCTTTATGAAGCGGGACATGAGGTCTTTTTCCACTTACAAGACAAACATTCTCCTCAGCGTTTTAAGCGCGCTCTTCGGCGCTTTGTCCTACGCGTTTCTAGGCTCAAACGCGCAGATGCAGAGCGTCCTCAACAGTTACCACATTGACTTCACGACTTATCTTTTGATTGGAATCGCGTTTAACACATATCTGTCTCAGAGCCTGAGACGCTGGTGCAGAGAACCATTAATCCATGGTCGCTGGAGGAAGTGCTTGTTTCTCCCACGGGGCTGGTTACTTTCATAGTTGGCAGCAGCGCGTGGGGTTTCATCTGGAGCACCTTGGTCATCGTCATTTACCTCGCCGTCGGCGTGTTCGCCTTCGGCGTAGTCTTAAGCGTGAACATAATTGGAACCGTGCTTGTGGTGACCCTGGGAATCGCCACATTCATCGGCTTCAGCATGATTGGCGCA
>Ga0315535_1000018_pt1 | contig 91866 bp, 91 predicted proteins | sample SalMarSW160220MG_2_FD_203092 | JGI IMG/M metagenome (GOLD analysis project Ga0315535, IMG submission 203092) | Salt marsh sediment microbial communities from the Plum Island Ecosystem LTER, Massachusetts, United States - Salt Marsh Sediment SW1602-20 ... | reverse complement strand
ATTATCACCTGTTTCCATAAATCTAATTCCTCAAAGTCATAAAAAAGATCTAATAAGCAATCTATGGATCAATTTTCTATCGTTTCAAACCTTAAATGGATAAGAGAACACACCAGCAGGTCCTAAAAAATTTAAAATCAATGCTTAGTCAAGAAACTTCGACTTAAGTTAGTCAAGAAAACTTGACAAAAACCCTTAATTTGAAAGAATCAACCCATCTTTAAACATGACAAAAACTGCAAATGGTTTGATACTGCGTATTGCTATTTTGTTGGTTTCAAGTTTCAGTTCAATAGCTATTGTCTCGTGTATTTTCGTAAGCTTTATAAGATTTTGGTTGGATAATCCATCCATTAAATGGACTGAAAGAATATGAAAAAAAGTTTGCTATCAATAATAGCGATAATAGTAATAGCAACCATCCTGATAGCTGCCTTTATATACCTCAACTATACCTCCCCAAACAGTTCAAACAATACCAATCTCTCAATTGTCGACGATGAAGGATATACTACCACTTTCTCCTCGATTCCGCAAAGAATTATTTCTTTTGCCCCAAGCAACACCCAAATCCTCTTTGCTATAGGCTTAGATGACAAAGTTGTGGGAATAACTGATTATGATCATTATCCTTACAACTTTACTGCTTGGATAGAAGCTGGAAACATCACCAGTATCGGCGGTTTCTCGACGCCTAATAAGGAAACCATCGCTTCGCTTAACCCCGACTTGATATTGGCTACGCCAATTAATGATCCGGACGTTGTTACTTTGCGGGATTTAGGTTACAAGGTTTTGGTTTTGAACCCTAATGACGTTGATGGTGTGTTAGGTGATATTTCTATGGTGGGTAAAGCTGCTGGTGTGGATCAGGATGCGGCTGCGTTGGTGGATTCTTTAAGCAGCCAGATTGATGCTATAGAAGCAACAATTGCTTCTGCTGATTTGCCTAAGCCTATGGTTTACTATGAGGTGTGGACGCCTCCTTTGATGTCTGCGGGCAATGGCTCGTTTATCAATGATGTGATCTCGAAGGCTGGTGGGGTTAATATTTTTGGAGGTGAAACTCAGCAGTATCCTGCGGTTAGTTCTGAAACAGTGGTTCAGAGTAATCCTGATGTTATTATGTTGCCTACTGAGATGGCGAATACTGGGGAGGCGCCTTTTTATGGGAGTGTGGCTGATGTTAAGGCTAGGCCGGGTTGGAGTTCGATTAGTGCTGTAGAGAATGATCGGGTGATAGTTGTTAGTGGTGATTTGTTTGCTGAGGCAGGGCCAAGGATTGCGGAGCAGATTGCGGTGGCAGCCGAAGCGTTTTACCCAGAACTCTTTAATTCAACCTAACCCTTTTTTTGTGTTTACAAATGTCAGTTGATGAAGTCCAAAAAAAATATTCAAAACGACCGTATAGATGGAAACTCATACTACTAACCTTAGTAGCCGCATTAGTCCTTTTTATTATACTTTGTTTGAACGTTGGGTTTGCACCCATTAGTTTCTCAGACATAATAACTATTATAGGCAAACAAGTGCCCTTTCTCAATCAATACATAAACCCATCATCTGTTTCCGTTGTTAACGAAGCCATAATCCTGCAAATACGATTGCCACGCATTTTAGCGGGAGCAATAGTCGGCGCAGGATTAGCCGCAGCAGGAGTAATGTATCAAGGTATATTTAGAAACCCAATGGCCGACTCTTACCTGCTTGGTGCGTCAGCAGGCGCCTCTTTTGGCTACACGTTAGCTGTCTTATATGGTGGAACTCTAGCCGCTAACATTTTAGGGATGGGACTATTCCAAATAGTTGCTTTTTTGGGAGCGGTACTTACCGTATTTCTTGTTTACTTCATGTCACGAGTTGGAAACAAAGTTCCCATAACAACGCTCTTGCTTTCAGGTATAGTTGTTAACATTTTCATCTTGTCTCTACAAACAGTATTCGAGCTACGTTCTGGACAAGCATTAATGGGAATTGTAGCTTGGATCGCCGGAGGATTTACCAACATAACTTGGACGAGTATATACACGGTTTTCCCAGTTGTATTGATTGGGACAGTGCTCGCGTACTTCTTCACCAAAGACCTCAACTTGCTATCGATGGGCGACGACACCGCCCAACATCTAGGAGTGAATACGGAAAGAGTAAGACAGATTCTCTTGTTACTGAGTTCTTTAGTTACCGCCGCAGTAGTGTCAATTAGCGGGATAATAGGGTTTGTAGGACTTATTATCCCTCACATGACGCGGCTTATTATAGGACCAGACCATCGCATTCTTCTACCCACATCTGCAATCGTCGGAGCAATATTCCTAATACTCTGTGACTCTTTAGCAAGGGTCGCCACAGGCGCCTCAGAACTTCCAGTAGGCGTCATAACCGCTATGGCGGGAACTCCCTTCTTCATCTACCTGCTTAGAAAACGAAAAACTAGCTATTCACTATAATGGAGAAAAAAACATGGTGATACTGTCAGTCGATGGAGTAGAATGCCGTTACGGCTCGATTAAGATTCTAGAGAACGTTAGCTTGACTTTCAAGGAAGGAGATTTCGTAGGAATTCTGGGACCCAATGGTTCAGGAAAGAGTACGCTTCTCAAAAGCATCAGTCGAACCCTCAAACCAACCAAAGGAACCGTACTCCTCGACAAAGCCGACATTTACGCTATGAAAAGTGTAGATTTAGCGAAACACATGGCCATAGTGCCCCAAGAAAGTAACATAGGCTTCAGTTTCACAGCACTCGACATCGTACTCATGGGACGCAACCCCCACATGAAACGATTTCAGATGGAATCTGAAAAAGATATGGTGATTGTCCGCAAAGCTATGAAACAAACAAACACATGGCACTTAGCAGACCGACCAATAAACGAACTTAGCGGAGGTGAAAAACAACGCGTCGTAATCGCCCGCGCACTTGCACAAGAACCAAGAGTCCTGTTACTTGATGAACCACTAACCCATTTAGATCTAATTAACCAATTAGAGATCATGGATCTGGTTCGGGACTTGAGTGAAAAAGAACACTTGATTGTTTTGGCAGTACTTCACGACTTAAACATAGTGGGTCGCTACTGCACCTCAGCTATTCTGCTCAAGGATTCATGTATTTACGCAGCAGGTCCACTTGATCAAGTCTTGACAAGTGCTAACATTAAAAGTGTCTTTCAAGTTGATGCCATCGTCAAAAAGAGCCCCGTTACAAATTCGCCCTATGTTATTCCGCTCTCACCTCAAAAGACCTCGCTTGAACGCAAATGTGCTATCCACATGATCTGCGGCGCCGGCACAGGCACTCTGATAATGAAAGCATTAGTGGATGAAGGCTATGTGGTGACAGCGGGTGTTCTTAACACGTTGGACACTGATTACGAGACTGCTGAACTCCTGAGAATTCCAACAGTAACCGAGGCGCCATTTTCACCTATAACAAAAGAAACAAAGTTTGCAAACTTGGGCATGATAAATCAAGCAGCTATAGTCGTGGTTACATCAGTTCCATTTGGGTTCGGCAACCTCTCCAACCTCGAAGCTGCACTACAAGCATTAAAACAGGGCACTCGAACGTATGTTATCGACGAGATTCCAATCGAGGTCAGAGATTTTACTAATGGCCGAGCAGCAGCAATGTTTGCTGAACTGCAAAAGAATGGAGCGATATTTATCAAACATCCTTCTGAACTACCCACTCTTGTAAATGCTACCCACAAATCGATTGAATTGTGTAAACTCGACCAAACTGAAATCCCAGGTCACTTAAAAGATGCAGTTAAAGTAGTGCATTCAAAGAAACAGGAAGCAAAATAATGGAAAAAACTGCAAACCCAATTCTTTTTGGTGCAGAAAAACACAACAGAAAACTAAATCACTTCATCTGGTCTTGCACCCGCGCCTACCCCTTTAAACACGCGTTTTCCCTCGGCGATGGTAACCCTTTGCCAAACGAACTCAATACCATTGAAGCCAAAGCAATGCTCAAAAAAGTAGCGGCTTTCGGAGTCGATAACTTGTTCATTTCAGGCGCAGGCTGGACAGGTGAACCGCTAATGCGCAAAGACTTCCCAGAGCTTATACGTCATGCATCCGAGCTTAAGCTGTCGCCTTACGTGAAAGTAACTGGTTGGCACTTTGACCGAAAAGTAGCAAATGAGTTAAAGGCAGCTGACTGCAAAGCCATCATTTGTTTTGCCGGACTCAAAGAAACTGACACCCAGCTCCGAGGCGAAGGCGCTTTTGAAGGAAGCAAAAACGCCGCGCAACTATGCAAAGAAAACGGCATTCCATTCGCGATAAGCGTAATCAATACAAAATACATAGCCAACCAAGTTACTGCTTTAGTCGAATTTGCTATAGGCTTAGAAGCACAAAGCTTCCACTTGGCATCCCTGATTCCGCAGCCCATAGATGTTGAAAATCAACTCAAGATTTTAGGTCCACTAGAACCAACTCCTCAACAAAGGGAAGACCAACTAGAAGAAGTTTACCACTTAAACAAGAAGAAGCATGGAATAATTTCGATTGTACCCTACGATATGTTCAACAACCGTCTACTCAAGACGAAAGATCCAGCCATTGAACTTAGAAGCACCTGCAGTATGTGTGATAACTTGCACAAGAACGAGTGGCTGGAAATCTTGGAAGATGGAAAAGCCTACGCATGTGCGCCTCTTAATCTAAAATTTGGCGATATAAGAGTTGACAGCATTGAGCAAATCATGGCACGGATGAGAACCTCTGAGCGCCTGAAGTGGCTTGCTGACCGTAGTAACCTTAAGGGTAAATGCGGCATCTGTGATTATCAATCGATCTGCGGTGGTTGTAGAGCTCGAGCCTATATTTACACTAAAGACTATCAAAATCAGGATCCTGTATGTGTCTACATACCGAAAAAGGTCGAGAGAACATGACAAAAAATTATGCATTTGATTCCTTAAAGAAAAAAGCCGCAGAGTTAGGCGCTGTTTCTGCAAAGATAATTCCAACAAAGAGTATCGTAATAGAAGACAGGGTTGTCTTAAAATGTAAACTTGGATGCGAAAAATACGGAAAAACATTGGCTTGCCCACCGTATGCTCCAACTCCAGATCAATTCCGAAAAATCGCAAGTGAATACCATTATGCTATGTTTTTGAAGTTTAAGACAACAGCCCAAGCAAACTCCCAATTGATACCTTACCTAGCAAGAACAAACGATCCAACCCTTCCACCAGAGATAAAAAAGAAAGTGGATACTTTCTGGTCCAATTGGAAGATCAATACGCAAAAGCTACTGAGAGCCGTTTTAACACTCGAAAAGGCAGCTGCTAAAGAAGGATACCTTCTGGCAGTTGGCTTTGTCTCGGGCTCCTGTCAACTTTGTGAGAAATGCAACGTAGAAAAAGGAGTATGCATTCATCCTGAGACTAGACGCTACTCAGAGGAGGGCGTGGGAGTAAACGTTAAATCTACAGCGGAGAAAGCTGGAGTAGAATTTACTTTGCCTTTCGAGAATAACCCGGAAACGTTTGCTCTGATTCTAATTGATTAATTGCTTTTGAATGTGAGAAAACTTTTATTTTTGTTGCTAAGGATCACGAATTCAATCTTATCAACGAACGACATTAAAATATAAATGCAATCTAAACCTTAAATAACAAAGATTGCAAACAAGCAACCAGACTTAACAATGCCGGGGTCAACATGAGCATAAACCCAAAAATCAAAGGTATCCACGCTCAAGTCAAGGGTAGCGTCCTTGTCATTCAATCCAAAACTCCCTTGAGGATTCTTAGTTCAGCTATTTTTAACGGGGGTTCAAAATATGCAAACGCTGTGCTCAACATTCAGGTTCCGGAAGGCTTGGGCAGCGATAAAAACGATGTGCACTGGAGCCCTGACGGGTTTTTAAACGAACAAGTGCAAATGCTAAATCTCGAAAAAGACAAAACAGTTGCACTTATGACAGCTGCTAAAATGCAAAACCTCGCAATCTGTCGTGAAAAATGCAGCGAAACAGTTTTGACTGTTTTTGCAACTGCAGGTAAAACGGTTGCTGTGACGGCAGGTGAGCCTGCAGCTCCTAAAAGTGGTTACAGAATTGGGACTATAAACATTATTTTGCTCGTTGACGGAAACTTGACAGATGGCTGTATGGTTGAAATTATTAAAACCATGACTGAGGCAAAAACGGTTGCCCTGCGTGAATTGGATATTAGAAGCCAATTTTCTGGCGATTTGGCGACTGGAACGTTAACTGATAGTGTTTTGGTTGGATGCACCAATAGAGGTGAGTTGATCCAATTTGCTGGAACCTTTACACTTTTTGGAGAATTGATTGGGAAATGTGTGCGGCAGGCAGTTAAATTAGCTCTCCAAAAACAGGAAAAGCTTATCTCCGGAAGGTCGTTAATGGAGAGATTGGTTGAACGAGGAATATCCCCTCATGTAATTATGTCGCTGAGACCTGAGCTAAAAAATAAAAATGTTAAGTTGATTCAAGAACAACTGGAGCTTCTTCTATTGGATAAAAACATTGTTTCTCTTGTTCTAGCGAGCCTTAGACTAGATGAAGATTATAGCAAGGGTTTAATCCCGGAAGGTACAACTAGAAAAATCGATAAAGCAACCTTCGAAGAAATCGCCTTTGCATCTTTAAGATGTCAGTTAAACGATTACACTTTCCTATATGCCAAGAGTAAAATGGCAACCGAACCAATGTTTCCGGGTCCCTTCACAAAGTGCCTTTTACTATCTATTCTAGAAAAAGCCGACTTAGCTGCTGCTTAAGCCTTTCGCTGCACAGCCCGCTAAAGAAAAACATTACTATTAATACGGAAAAATAACATTCATTGGCTGGTGAATAGCCTGAATCCTTCGATAATCTTTATCCTCTTAACCGGATTAGCGTTAGGTATAGTTCACTCTTTTGACCCCGACCATCTTATTGCTGTTTCAGCCTTACTATGCAATAATAAAAGCCTTCGCAAATCAGTTGTCTCAGCCACTGTTTGGGGAATCGGTCATTCCTTTATGCTTTTTCTTGTGGGTTTGTTTATTTTAATTTTCAAAGTGGCAATTCCAGATGATGTGGTTAACATTTTTGAACTTGCTGCTGGCATTCTGTTAATAGTTTTAGGTGCCTTTGTGCTTGGACCTATAATTGCCCAAAGACTTGGGCTAATCCACACAAAGAAACAAACTGATTGCCCATTATTGCTTGAGCATCAAATCGATTCAACCAAAGCGGTTCAACATTCATACTTTCAAAAATCAGCCTTTACAGGCGCTTTACAGGGGCTTGGTGGCAGTGCAGCATTGATGTTAGTTACCTTGGCAACTGTAAGCTCAGTAGATATAGGTTTGATTTTTATTATCCTATTTGGGTTAGGCTTGATATTTGGTATGGTTTGTATCTCCTGTTTGTTGGGGTCTATTATGGCATATGCAGCAAACAACTTGACTAAAATTCACTTAATAATTAAAGTTGTCACGGGTTCAGTGAGTATCGGATTTGGCTTATTTATATGCTTGAACATTTTAATATTGAATCGCGGTCTATGATAATAACAACTTTTGAACGTTTAATAGTGATTCGCAATTGAATCGGATTTAAAAAAAGGAGAAAGATGTTGGAGGACAACCAACATTTGCGGCTTTTATGCTTCGTTGAAAGTTGAGGCTGAAATTGTTGGGTTTATAACAATATCGGAGACCACTGCGGTTCCGATTGTTGCATCGTCGATTGAGTATGTAGCGTCTTCTCCGTTCCAATGTGTAAGGTTGTCTAGATAGTCTTGCCATGTTGCGCCCCAGGCAAGCCAGTCGTCAGCAAAAACGCCTGCAGTCCATGTGGCTCCGCTGTCCGTGCTTTCCCAAGCTGTTTGAGTGCCAGCGTTTAATATGTATGCATAACCTCCTTCGAGGTCAACTCTGAATGTAACCATGTCGGAATGAATATCTTTGCCTTGCCACATGTACGTTGTTGTTGTTCCACCGCTCGTTACTTCAGCGTTAAAAGATACGGTTGTTGCATCTGCTACCCCTGAAGGACCAGGTGTTGGAGTTGGTGTGGCTTCAGTATTGCCACCATTTCCATAGTAGTACCATGCTGCAACTCCTGCAATGACGATGATGATAATTACGACCGCAACAATAGCATAAGTTGATGTTTTACTCATAGTTTTCACCGAATTTTTTCCTGATCATCTGTTTTAGCGCTAACTTAATATAAGCTTTTCCAAACGTTCAAAGTATGCTCCTGAGAGAGAAAATCCTTACAGGATACTTAATCCTGGTAAATACGTGGAAACTAAAGAGTTGAAAGGTGCGTGAGAAAATATCAATGTTTTTTCGGAGTGCAGAGATGTATAATTGTTTATTTTTCGATTGAAATCTTGCTAACTCCAGAGTCTTTGTCGAGGGTAATTACGTGATCAGCTTTGGCTGCGAAGGCTTCGCTATGGGTTACTGCAATAATTTGTTCTATGGCTTTAAAACGGCTAATAGCCTCTGCTAAGCGTTCTATGCTGCCATCTTCACTTCCCAAGTTCTCAGTAGGTTCATCAAGCATAAGCATGCTAAGCCCATGTCCTGTCCTCGATAGCATAATAAGTTGACCTAAACCTAACCGATATGCAAACGCCAGTAAGGTGCGTTCTCCACCCGAGAGGTTACTTACTTCGCGGTCAAAGCCCATTTCGCTTTTTACAAAAGGCGTGTAAGTCTCATCGATAAGTACATTTAGAATTGGGGATTCGTCGCCCACCAAGCCGTCAAGCACTTGTTGAACAAAATTACGTAGAACCTTCACAAACTCACTTCGCAATTTAGGTTGAATGCTACGGTAAGCATCACGCATAGCTCCCAAAATTTCGGTGGTTTTACGGATTTTCTCTATTCGCTCCATCTTTTCCTGTGCTAGGTTGATGCGTTCTTTAACGTCATTTAGGCGTCTGGCGAGATCTTTTTTACGGTTTTCTTTTGTTCTCAAATCAGCCTCTAACATGTAGTATTGACGAAAAGCTTGCTCTCTGTGATTTTTTGCCGCTTCAACATCGGAAAGATTGAATCTGCTGATTTCAAACTGTAACTTATGCAATTCTAAATGTAAGGCGTTCTCAAGTTTTTGTTTTTCTTCAAGCTCTCTAAAGAGATTAGTAAGGTTTTGTTCTTCTTCAGCCACTCGCACTTTTAAGTCAGTAACTCGAGTAACACATTGACTCAAGGTTAAATGTGTCTCTGAGGCAACGGTTTTAGTTTTTTGGAGGTCTGCTATTTGAAGCCTTAGTTGATTAATGGTTTTTTCTCGTTCGATATTTTCTTGGTTAATTCTACTCATCAAGTCTGTTTTGTATTCGCCTGTTAGAGGTTGGATACAAAGTGGACATTTGTCTTCGTTTTCTAAGGAGACTGCTCTTTTTTGATCCTGTTCCAAGCTTCGTGAGGTTGCTTCTTGCTCTGCCTTTAGGGTGCTTATTTTGTCATCGAATCCTGATAGAATATTGCGTAATTCTCCGATGGATTGATGAGAAGATACTCCTGTTTGTTGGAGCTTCTCATAGCATGTTCTTATTTGAGTTTCCAGTGAGGTTTGACGTTGGTGCAAGTTGTCAACGATGGTTTTTTTACCTTCAATTCGTTGGGTAAGTGACACTAGCGTGGTTGACATGTTCTGGATGTTGGCGTTGCATCGAGCTTCTTTACGTTTTAGTTCTTCTACTGAGAATTTTTTCTCTTCCAACTGCTTCAGATTTGTGTTAGCTTCATCGAGAGTTTTTCTAGAAATCGTCAGTTTTTGGGTTGAACTCTCCAAATCCATTTCTATTAGTGTAAACTCTTCTGTAGCACGATTATATTCGTCGCTCAGTTTTACCATACTATTAACATCTGAATCATTCTCGAAAAGCCTTTTTTCGGTTTCATAGTCTCTTTGATACTGAGCAATATTGCTCCAAGCAACTTCATAATCTGAAAGCCCAAATAATTCATCCAATCGTCTTTGTTTATCTCTGGGTGAGGAATCAAGTAGTTCTTTGAGGTGTTCTTGTCTAAACCAGACGATTTCACGATAGAGTTCTTTGTCTAACCCCGTTATGGCTTTGATTTGTTCGGTAATAGCGTCGTTTTTCATGCTAGCGACTATTTTGTCATCTTCGTATAGTTTGAGCTGTTCATTATCTTGAGTAATGCTTTTTCCTTTGCGTTTTAAACCGCGTGTAAGCTTGTAGGTTCTGCCATTTTGAGAGAATACCATCATAACTCTGCACCAATCAGCGTCTTCCCGTATTAAATAATCAAAGCTTCTACTGCCAATTGTGTCTCCAAACAAGGCAAAGTCAACTGCATAGAGTACACTTGATTTGCCCCGTCCGACACCTCCAACGAGGCAGTTGAATCCTCGTGTAAAAGGCACGGTTGACTTGATGTGGCTGCGGATGTTTTCGAGTTGGACGATTTCTATTTTCAATTCACTAACTCCTCGATGGCCTGTTTTATTTTTTCATCCTGTCTCTTGGTCAAGGGTTCAACCAGATTGATTGCAGTATGAGCAATTTTTTTTGCATCTTCTTTTCCAAATCTTTCGTTAAAAATTTGCGTAAAATACTCAAATGCTTTAGTCTTTAGGTCTTTAAATCCGCCCTCAAAGATTGACCTAACGGTTTCTTCTGAAACAGCCGTTTCTTTTAGTAACATAATTGGATGGACGATAAGAGCCTTTTGAGCGGCTGCCCTAACTTTTCCTAAATCAATTTCTGTGCGACTCGCTTCCGCAGGCAAAGTACCTTTCAATAAGGGTACCACAACTGCATCTTGGCAATCAGCTTCTTTGACCATTTGAGTGGCTATCTCGGTAATTCTTGTCGATGGCATACCCGTGAAGTCTTGTTCCAATATAACGAATCTTCTAGGGGAAGTTAATTCTATCACTTCAGGCTGGATTTGGCCTTTTTCATCTACTTTAACATGGTAGAAACCCTTGATTACTGTGGCTTCGTCATAACTTACAGTTTCTGTGCATCCGCTATAAGCTAGATAACCTTCTTTGAATTTAGCCAAGAATCGTTCATGTACATGTCCCGCTGCATAGTAGCAGAAGCCGCTGGGCAATTGTTCGGGTGAAATTTCTGCCTCAATATAGGGTGGCTTTACATCTGGTAGATCCACTGCTCCGTGCAAGACAAAGATGTTAGCGATGCCGGCTTCTGGGGTTGGAATGTTTTCCGCCATAAACTTTGGGAGCTCTTGTTGTGTTTTGTGTTTGTTGTGATAGTTTGGGATGCCGTAAACATAGCAGGATTCCGGCTTTCTCCAACATGCACCTTGGTGTCTTGGTAGATGGATTATAAGTCCTGCACTGTCTAACGGATATAGAATGGTGCTGGTGATGGTGTTTGGAGCGGAATCATGTGATCCATCAACAGTTAGAACTGGGATATCTGCATCTTTTAGTAGTTTAAAGCTTCGTATAGTGTTTTCTAATGTAACGTTAGTTGGACGTGCTTGATGGAATATGTCGCCTGCAATAATCATGAAGTCAGGTTTTAACTCGATTGTTTTCTCTACAAGCTCTCTGAATGCATTATCAAAGTCCTGCCTTCTAGCCTCTAAGCCATACTGTGCATAGCCTAAATGCAAATCTGATGCGTGAACAAACCTGAACGGTTTCATCCTGGCGGCTCCATGATGTTTCGCTTTTCTTGTTGATTAGTGTCTACTTGTTTTAAAGCGTTTTTGCAAGTTTTGGGTTATGGATTTTTACGTTTTGAAGGGGAAAAATATAAACCATCATTCATATTTTTAATGGGAAAGGCGCCAATAGTCATGAACTGCCAGGTATGTCAACAACAAACCCTTCTTCCGTTTCGCTGTCCCTTCTGCGGTGGACAGTACTGCAGTGCACATCGTTTGCCAGAGAACCATAATTGTGTTGGAATCAGTTCAGCTCGGGCGCAACGTAAAGAACAAGTTATGACTTCTCAAAGCAATGGATCCTATAGTTATAGCTACGTTTACGGCCAAGACCCATACAAACGTAGTCATCCTATCAGGTTTAGCCAAAAAGAACTCAAACATTTATCCATTGCAGCTGTGCTAGTAATTGGCATTGGTGTTTCTATAGCGTTGTATGGTTTTGATTGGAGCTGGGCTGTTATCGGTGTTTTTGCGGGTATAATGACTGTTTCATTTCTCGTTCATGAGTTGGCTCATAAAGTGGTTGCCCAAAAGAAAGGGATGTGGGCGGAATTTCGTTTAACCACGTGGGGGGCTGTTTTAACTTTTGCTTCAGTGTTTTTGCCTTTTAAGATGATTGCACCTGGTGCAATGATGATAGGGGGATCAGTTCCAACCGGAAAAGATATCGTTCGGATTTCTCTCGCAGGACCAATAACCAACATAATTCTTTCGTCTGCACTATTTGGGGCAGCGTTTGGATTAGCATTTACTTTGAATCAAGTTATGTTTGCGGGGATGCTGTTTTTCGCAGCCTATATCAACGCTTTCATGGCAGTATTTAATTTGATTCCGTTCGGAATTCTAGATGGCTACAAAATTTATAGTTTTAACAAGAAACTTTGGGCAATAATATTTGTGCCAAGTGTAATTCTAACTGTGACTACTTATTTGATTATTACTGGAACAATACCCATTTAGTTTTCATTGTTCCCGTAAGTCAAGAAATCAGATAAAATGAAATTAAATAAGAAACTAAATTTTAAGAAACAAAAAAACGCTTTAGATAAGTTCGATTGTTACATGTACTTCTTCTGGTACACGGATACGCATTATTCGACGCATCACTCGTTCCTCAGAGTCGATGTCGATTAAACGTTTGTGTATGCGCATTTCCCATCGGTCCCATGAGGCTGTGCCTTCGCCTGAAGGACCTTTAAGGACTGGGACACGTAAGCGTTTGGTTGGTAAGGGTACTGGGCCGTTCATTTTCACGCCTGTCTTTTGGGCAATGCTTCTTAGTTCTCCACATACCTCTTCTAGTTTCTCATAATCGGTGCTTGTGAGGCGTATTCGTGCTTTTCTTACCATGCTTTGAAGTCAAATCCCGTTTATTGCAAACCATAGACACAATAGCCCAACATAAAAAGCTTTTGACCCGCAAAAATAAAGGCAATAGCAGAAACCAACTATCACATCGAAGAACATTGTTGAAGACTGTAACTCTTGACTTAGATTCAGAAAAACGTTGAATTAATAAATCGCTGGTTATCTTGGTTGGTCTTCTCTTACTTGTATAGAGAAAATTGATAGTGGTTTGTTAACGAGAAATTACTTTGTTTTTTTCTGAATTTTCGAGTCTTTTTTCGATATTTTCAAGCTGTTTGGCAGTAAACTGTTCTTCTTTGCATGTTGGACAACGGAGAGCTTCTACGTCATGTAGAATTATCCCGTCTACTTCGAAGTCAAACTTTATTTTAATGTATTCGACGCAGCAGGAAGGGCAAAGGAACGCGTTTGCTTTTGTGCCTTTATTGGGTGAATTTTTTTCCAAGTTGCTCCGCCCAAGCCTCAACTTTAGTTAAATCCGTGTTGTCTATCATGGTTTTCCTGAAATATCTTATGCGTCCACCAAAGGCTTCTGTGCTAACTGTATTGTTCAGGTTGCATTTGGCTAAGGTGTTTTCTACGAATTTGGTTTTAGCGCTTTGGTAACTTTCGGGAGTAGGCGTGCCTGCCCAAGATGAACAAACAAAGAAAGCTACTTTCTTATCGCTAAGATCATTTTTAAGAAATTTTACTGCTTTACCGTAAACTCTGCCGATCCTTACCCCTCCACCGACAATTACGTTGCTGTACTGTTTTAAATCAGGCATTTCTTGCTTTTTGAGGTTAATTATATCCACTTCTAAATTGAATTTGGAACGTAAAACTTCGGCAATTTTTCGTGCTGTTTCACCTGTGGCGCCACCCCTTGTTTCGTAGGCGATGAGGGTTTTGTCAGGCAAATTAGTTTCTTTCCTGAGTTTCAGATGGGGGTATCCGGCTTCCGCAGTTGTTGCAGAAAATTGACCCAGCAAAATTTTTGGTTCCGCATTTGGGGCAAGCTATTGTGCTTTGTGATGAAGCGTTTGGGGCAGTTTTTTCTTGCAGACCCTCTTTTAACTTCTTGAAGGCAGCATGTGTTTCTTTTGAAGCTATGGTGAATGCTTTTTCAAGTTCAAGTCCCGCTTGGTAAAATGCATCCTTTATCTCATCTGCTGGATAAGTTGCTTTGGCAGCTTTGCCTTTGAGATTTTTTATGCCACATTTTGGGCAGAAGTAGGCATCTTCATCGATTTTTGAGCCACAGTTAGAGCAGTAAACCAATATTTTCACCAGTAATTATGCTGATTGCTTGCGGCTTTTAAGTCTTTAGTGGTGTTCAAAATTAGTTGTATTATTTGTTTTGGATTTTTTTTGTCTGCTAGAACAACAACACCTAAAAATTCTTGTTGTTGTACTTCCAACCTTTTCATCCATAGAAGGGCAGTGAGCTATTGTTTTGTTGACGAAAAAATACAGCTTCACTAGTTTCTTTGAAGATTAAAAGGCGCTAACTAGATTTAAAATTAAGCGCACTTCTAAGTCTTTATTAAAATTGGAACCGAAAAAAGGAAAAGTGGGGCGTTTTTATGCGACGAGTTTTTTCCTTGCGTCTTCAATGAGTTTTACTGTCTGTAAGCGCCAAGGCTCAAATTCGTTAGGTGAGGTTGGGTAGGTGTTGTAGTGTGCGCTTAAGCTTCTCATCATAGTAACAGTTAAACGTAGTCTGTTGAGGAAACCTACTCGTCTTAAGCCTCTGAAGACTCGTTTAGCGGTTTCGGTGATGTTTAGGTGGAAGTCGTCACCCATTCCTGCTTTAAGAACGTCATCTTCGGTCATGAGTTTTTCATTCATTCCATAATTTAGGTCTTCGTCACTGCAGGATAGAAGGAACATCTTGAAAATGTCAAGGGTACCTTGCTTCTTGCCATAGGTGTCGATGTATCTCTTGTTGTATCCCCAAAGTGCCTCTTTTGTTGGTTCACCTTTGTTTAGGGCTTCAGCTATTTGTTGCCCAGCGAAGTAACCGCTAAGCATTGATGGTCCGATGCCGCCGCCGTGAATGGGATTTACTAGTGAGGCTGCATCGCCAACTAACATGATGCCGTTTGAAACCATGTTGTCGAGTGGTCTGCGGACGGGGTCAAACCATGAGCCTGCAGTTAAGACTAATGAGTCATCAAAGATTGGTTTTTTGAAGGCTGTATTGTATAGCTGCTCTTTAGGGTTGGGATAGTTGCCTCGCATGCATATGCCTAATCCAACGTTTACGCGTGCGCCGCCTTTGGGGAAAATCCAAATGTAGCCGCCAGGAGATGCTTTTTGATTAAGGTAGATTTCGCAATATCTGGTGTTTTCAGTTTCTTGTTTTAGTTGGCGAATTTCTCTGTAGCACGCTTCAACGTCTTGATTTGCAATTTCGCGGTCTATGCCCATTTCCACGGGGAGTTGTTTACGGACCATACCTAAGTAGCCAGTTGCATCAACAACAACTTTGCTGTGCATCTCTGTAACTTTGCTAGTTTTCATGTTTTTGGCTGAAATTCCTACGACTGCGTTTTTTTCAATGATAGGAGAGCGAAAGTTCATGTTGTCCTGAAGAATTGCGCCTTCGTCGGTGGCTTTCTTGAGAATCCACTGCCCGAATAAGCGTCTGTTGAGAAGATAGCCGATAAAGTCTTTGTCGGCAATTGTGAAGATGGTGTTTTCGTCTGGAGAGTAGATTTTTATACCGTCTATTTTTGCTTCAAGTTCGCCGCCTGTGGGTTTTTCTAAACCTAAAAATTTTAGGTGATGCTCGCCTAGGGCATCTCCGCAGACTTTTTCTCCAATCTCTTCGGTTGGTTTCTTTTCTATTAAGCAGACTTTTAGGCCTTTTTCAGCGATGGTTTTTGCTGCAAGACAGCCTGCTGTTCCTGCGCCAACAACTATGGCGTCGTATTTTTCCATGAGCCTGTTCTCCTAGTTTGTTACTTTACTTTGTATACCTTGTTGTATATGTAAAGCTTAATAAATTATGAAGTGAGCAAGAGCACACTGAGTGTATATCATATGGGTGCCCCGCTGACTTTGAGCGCTGAATTTCGCAAGATTGTTGAAGCTCGCATGGATCAAGTGCTTCATGGTGTTGAAGAAGTTTTCAATGAAATTATCGAAAAACAAAAAATTACCCCCACAGAGCTCAAAGTCGAATTGGAGCGTCTTCAAGAAAGTTTTAACCTTTTATTCCAGAAATGGAGTCTTGAAATTCTCTACACTCTACTTTTAAAAGATACTTTAGGTTTTGGCGGCGTAAAAAAAATCTTAGGTGTAAACTCCCGAACGCTTTCAGATAAGCTAAAAATGTTACAAACCCACGGCTACATTACTCGAAATGTTATCAAAGGTCCCCCACTGCGAGTTGACTACTCATTAACCTCTAAGGGAAAAAACACTGTGTTGTTGGCTTTGCCATTGCTATATTATTCCAGTTCAACATAACTTAGGTAATTGGGTTTTTTCTAATTATTTTAGGCATACTAGTTGTTTCCTTAACTGTTTCAAAAACCATGCAAGTTAACGTTTTGTCTAAGCCATTAATTAACCGTAATTTATCCACTACAAACTTTCCAATTGCTTCCACATTCTCAGCGCGCAACTTTACAAGCAAATCCCAGTCTCCGGTAATGATGTGAACTTCTTGAACTTCCGGGAAACGTGCGATTTCTTCTGCAACATCTCTTTGCGATATCGGGCGGTCGTTGTTTTTAGCCCCATAGGAGACTGAGGCTAAGATGAAAGCGGCAGTGCCGAAGTTGAGTTTTTCTGGGTTGAGGATGGCACGGTATTGTTTTATTATGCCCATTTCTTCCATGCGTTTGGTTTTTGCAAAAACGGTGGTTAGTGGGGTGTTGATTTTTTTGGCGATTTGGTTGGCTGTAAGTTTGCTGTTTTCTTGAATGAGAGTGAGGATGGCTATGTCTTTTTCGTCTAGTTTTAGGCTCATATGTAAAAATTACAATATTCAGCTATAAAAACATGTAGTATTTGTAAATTATCCAGGTTTTATTATAAAAAATTTATTACCTGCAAAGTATATTGTACCCAACATACAAACTATTCAGTGGTTAAATTGACAAAACAAGAATTAATAGAAATTCCAAAAGCGTTAGAACAACTAACGGAAACTGAAATTCAAAGAAAAGCATGCATAGGGAAAATAATGACTTACACCCTCAAAAGCCTCACAAGCACCTTCGTTAACAAAGGCTTCCAATGGCTCCTTCCCGTTGCATTGAGTCAAAGTACCGATCCCCTCTGGCCAGACCCCGGGGCATCAATCGAAAAGCGCATTGAGGTCGATATTTACGGTAAACCTGTTCGCACAACTGCAAGCATGATTATCCATAAACTCGTCGCCTCCTCAACTGCATATCCTAAACTCTTCATCCTCTCACCTAACATCAGAATTGAAAAAGCAGAACGTGCCAAAACAGGAAAGCACATCTACGAATTTACACAATTAGATTTCGAAGTTCGAGATGCCAGCAGTAAAGGAATCTTCGAGATGGTTGAAGAAGCAGTCGTCACTTTAGTTAAGGATTTAAAGAAAGATATGAAAAGTGAATTAACCACTCTCTGTCGTTGTGATACGCTCAAAGTTCCCAAAACACCATTTAAAATTTATAACCGCGTAGATTTAGAAGCCAAATATGGCACAGATTGGGAAGCAGGGATAGCCAAAGAAACAACCGAGCCCGTTTGGGTGATCAACATTCCTCGAGAATTTTACGACTTTGAAGACTTCAAAACAGGTAGATGGGACAACTATGACTTGTTCTTGCCCCAATTCGGTGAAGTTCTATCAGGCGCTAAACGTGAATATGAATACGAAAAAATCCTAACAAAGATTGAACGTGACCAAGTCAAAAAAGAAAACTATGCACTTGTGCTTAAAATGGCAAAAGAAGGTAAACTGAAACCGACGGCCGGCGGAGGCATAGGTATGGAACGTTTAGTTGGCTGGCTTGCAGGTGTCAAGCACATTGCAGAATGTCAACCATTTCCACGTGTACCCGGAACCGTTAACGAACTTTAAATGTGTGATAACAATGAATCCTTACCTTGAAGCATTACACCCCAAACTGTCTGCAGCTGACTTCAAAAAACTCAGCGCGATTGACAATCCAAACGTCCATGAATTCATCGCCAAAGAAAGCGACCTATGTCACCCTGAAAAAATTTTCATTTGCAGCGATAGCGTAGAAGACCTAGCTCGAGTGCGTAAACAAGCTATAGCTACAGGCGAAGAACAAGCCATCTTAACCATAACAGGACACACTGTTCACTTTGACGGTGAACACGACCAAGGGCGTGACCGTCAAGCAACCAAATATCTTGTTCCCAAAGGAATTACTTTGAGTAAAGCGTTAAACCAGATGGATCGACAAGAAGGGTTGGCTGAAGTACGTGGTTTACTTAGGGACACAATGATGGGCAAAACAATGATTGTGCGTTTTATTGCTCTTGGGCCTCCAAATTCTATGTTTACAATTTTAGGTTTGCAAGCAACTGACTCTTGGTATGTTGCTCACTCTGAATCTTTACTCTACCGATCTGGCTACGAACAATTCGTCAAAGCAGGTCCAAAAAGCGATTTTCTTCGTGTTATTCATTCTGCAGGACGATTAAACGGTGATATGGTTAGCGAAGATTACGATAGAAAACGCATCTACATTGACCAAATGGACAACACCATCTACAGTGTCAATACCCAATACGCGGGTAACTCTGTGGGATTTAAAAAACTGGCTTTTCGCTTAGCAATTAGGAAAGCAAGCAGTGAAGGATGGTTAGCAGAACATATGCTCCTTATGGGTGTTTTTGGTCCGGGCGGGCGTAAAACCTACTTTGCTGGTGCGTTCCCAAGTGCATGTGGAAAAACTTCAACTGCTATGTTGCCTGGAGAAACTATCTTGGGCGATGATATTGCTTACATCCGAGATGTCGATTCAGCTGCTCGCGCAGTAAACGTTGAATCAGGCATATTTGGAATCATTCAAGATGTAAATCCTAAAGATGATGATTTAATCTGGAGAGTTTTGACCCATCCTGGAGAAATAATCTTCTCAAACATTTTGGTGAAGGACGGTAAACCTTATTGGCTTGGTATGGGGCAGGAACTGCCTAAAGATGGTTGCAACTTCAGTGGAACATGGTTTGAGGGCAAGAAAGATGAATCAGGCAATGAAGTTCAGGCAGCTCATAAAAATGCTCGTTATGCAGTGGCCCTTAAAGCACTGGAGAACTGTGATCCCGAACTTAACAACCCAAATGGGGTGGAACTTGGGGGCATTATGTACGGCGGACGAGACGCGAAAGCTTACGTGCCTGTTCAGCAAAGTTTCAGTTGGGAACATGGCATAATTGCTTATGGTGCGTCTTTGGAAACAGAAACAACGTTCGCGACAATCGGCAAAGAAGGTGTACCTGAGATTAACATGATGAGTATTCAAGACTTCATAAGCATCCCCATGGGCAAAAACGTTCAAAACAACCTTGACTTTGGAAGTAAACTAAAAAAGCAACCTATAGTGTTCGGCGTTAACTATTTTCTCAAAGAAGTTGAAAACGGCAAATACCTCAATAGTCCCCAAGACAAGCATGTTTGGATAAAATGGATGGAGCTGCGAGTCCACGGGGAAGTTGAGGCGGTTAAAACACCTACAGGGTATATTCCAAAGTATGAAGATCTGCGTAAAATCTTTAAGCAAGTGCTTAACAAAAACTATACCAGTGAAGAATACATTAAACAATTTACTATAAGGATTCCAGAAAACATAGCTAAGATTGATCGTGTATCAAGGTTTTATCAAGAAAATGTCTCCGACACTCCGCTGGAGCTCTTTGGTATTCTCTATATGCAGCGCCAACGCTTACTGGAAGCCCAAGCAAAATATGGCGACTACATTTCCCCTGAAAACTTTGAAAAAGAAGCAAGATCCTAAACGGGAAAACTGAAAACAACACCTTTCTTTTTTACCTTTTTTAGGTGAAATTCTTAAATGTAACCTTCATACAGATTGCTAATTCACAATTGTTAAGTAACAACTCAGCCAAATTGGAAATTAAAAAGTAGTGAAGAAAAATGATGATGAAAACTATGAAGAAACTGGACAAGAAATGTCCTGAATACTCCTTGAACCTTGATAGCATTGCTGATGACGGTTCGTTCAAATGCCCCAAGTGTGGGATGCTAATTTCACCTGACGACGAATCAGAAGAAAACTACAAAATATTAGACACAAAAGTGCTTCATAACGAGCTTTCCGAACTTATTATTTCTTGCAATAAATGCTGCAGCATCATCAAACTAAACATGCTCCAATAAGCTCAGCAACAGTTGACTCTTGACACCTTACTTTAACTTTAGTTTTATTAAGCCTGATCAATGGGACAAACCTTTATTCTTCTAACAACACATTTCCCTTGATGATGTTAATGTTGGTTGAAACCTTCACTGTTGGAATGCTATCCACTAATTGTTATGTTGCGAGTTGCCCAAAAACTAAAGACGCGATTATAATTGATCCCGGTTTAGAGTTGCCTGTTGAAGCTCAGCGAATTGTAGATTACATATCTGAAGCTGAATTGAACATAAAATTTATCGTTAACACCCATGGTCATTCTGACCACGTTAAGGGCAATGCCTATTTCCAGCAGAAATACAAGGTTCCACTCTGCATTCATCCTCTTGATGCTCACTTCATAGCAGAATTAACGCCAAACAACTACCTCCAAAACAAAACGCTAGAAGATGGCAGCATTATAAGCTGTGGTCAAGAAATGCTCAGGGTTTTGCATACACCTGGACATACACCAGGTAGCATTTGTCTTGTAGGAGAAAAACTGATTTTCTCAGGAGACACTTTGTTTGCAGGCAGCATAGGACGAACCGATTTTCCTGAGGGCTCAAATAGTGACATGCAGCTTTCTCTGCAAGAAATAGTTGCGTTACCCGATTACTTGCTGGTTTATCCGGGGCATGGTGAGACAACAATGGTTGGGGAAGAAAAAAGAATCAACCCTTTCATTAAAAACAAAGGTAAGAATATGTTTCTGTTTTAGTTAGTAGTAACTTGGTTGTTCACTGATTTCCTTTAGTGCTCGTAGTCGTTTGATAATATTCGGGTGGGTAGAAAAGATTTCTATAAGTTTATCGCTTGAAGTAGGCTGCTTTGCTAGTGTATCTCGTAGCAAATCTTCTTTGTTTGCAACGTGGTTGGCGTGTAATTCTGCGGAGTCTGCGGTTGCGCGTTCAGGGTCTGCAATGAAGAGTGCTTTGTAGGCTGTTTTACTGTTTCTTTCCTCTTTTTTGGTCTTGCCTATTTGATGTTTACTTTCTTCAACTATTGTGACTAAGCCTGTGGAGAGTTTTTGGGCTCCGTTTTCAACTATGTGGGCGCTGTGTCTGTCCGCGTAGTATTCACGCAATCTGCTTAGGTATAATGTGAATAGGGTTAGTATCCATGAGAAGGCCATGAAGGCTATTCCAAAGATAGCGTTGTTTCCTCCTTCATTTCTGCGTCCTCCTCCAAAAATGCCTGACAACATAAGTGAGTAACCAATGTAATAGAAGAGTGCAGGAAGGAAAGAGACAACCATCATGACTTGGACATCTCTGTGTTTTAGATGACCAAGTTCGTGTCCTATTACTGCTTCAACTTCGCCGTCATCCAGCTTCTTGAGTAGTCCCTCGGTTACCGCAACGCGGCTGCCTGAAAGTGGTGAACCATAAGCGAAAGCGTTGGGTAGTTGAATTTGAGACAACATCAGTTTTGGAGTGGAAATTTTACTTTTCTTACTCAGATCAGAAACCATTTGGTGCAATTTCGGATTCTCATCAGATTTCATTTCTTTTACTTTGTAGATGGCGCCAACTAAGTATGGGGCTAATAGCCATTGAACCACATTAAGGGCAACAACGAGAATACCGATGGTTAAAATGCTTAAACCTATTCCAGCCCAAAACAGAACTGCTGTAAATACAAGTGTTGTTAAACCAAAGATTGCAGCTAAAGTTGCAGCCATAGAAAGACGCAGTTTCCAAGTGTTCATGCTCTCACTATCTATTTCTCATGATTCTTTAAGGGAGCTTATAACTTTTATGCGGTAAACCTAAACAAACACAACCTAAAAACAATGAGATGAAATTATCTATTTTGCACGGGCGACAATGATTAGTCTTTTAGCCTCAGCGTTAAATATTTGTTCTTCATAACCGCCAAAAACCTTTTTTATTTCAAAATCTGCCTGCTCTATAATCTTCTTCAAGTGCCTTAATTCATACAATCGTACGGTATGTGAATACAAAGATGTTTTCCCGTTTGTTTTATCGTGAACCGTCCATAAATCGCAGAGCCATTTTCCGTCACCGCTTACAATTCTTTTTTGATCGAGGAAGAAATCGGGGTATTCGACCCGTTTGCTTTTTTCACTTTCATACTTTCTGATTATTTGGTCTCTGTTGAATAAATCCAAAAGAACTTTTGAATTATCTTTAACCACTTTTCTAAGCTCTATCAAGGCAGTTTTATCATCATCTTTCGTAGGTAGGTACCCCAAGCTTGTATCCATGCTGATTGCTGCAAAAAAAGCGGTGATCTTGAATGGCAGAAAACGGATATCGCCTCTGATGAGGTGGATTTGTCTATTTTGTTGTTTGGCCAATCGGAGGAGTTTCATGGAAGTATCCAACCCTACCATTTCAAAGCCTAATCTGCTTAGGGCGATCATGTGTCGTCCAGTTCCACAAGCTAGGTCTAAGACGAAACCTTGAGGCTTTAGATGATTTTTTATAAAGCTGATTTGGCGCTCTGTCTGGTTTTTTTCTGCGATTTCAGCCCAATATTTTCCCATTTCATCAAATACATTCATTTGTATGTCGTCTATATCATGTCATCCAGTGTTCAATAATTATATTATTGTGACGTAGATAGCGATTAATTTTGAGAGCTTCTAACTTAAAGGGAAAGAGCGAATTACTAGTTCTCGCGATTTTGTAATGAGGTTTTAGAGTTATCTAAAGGTATGAAATCTGTGTGAGCCTTCGAGTCGCTTAAATATTTACGATGCTATTTTTCTTCCAATGGAGAAGAAGTGTTGACGGAAAAGCAACAGTGGCAGCACCTTTACATGCTCCTAAAACTTGCCGAAATGGGTGCCTACAAGAGAATTGCGAAAATTTCAACCGATTACTTAGCTAGAAAACTTGGGATTTCCCAGCAAACCGCTTCACGACATTTGATTGAGCTCGAACGCGAAGGCTGGATTCAACGTAATATAACTCCAGAAGGCAGCTTGATAATAATCGAAGAGCAAGGTGCTAAAGAACTTCAGAAATTGCGTTCGAGTTTAAATGTATTAATTGAGAAATCTTATCCTCCATCTGTTACATTGGAAGGAACAGTTTTTACGGGTCTAGGTGAAGGCGCTTACTATATTTGCAAAGAGCATTATCGCAAGCAAATTATGGAGAAACTGGGTTTTGAACCATTTCCAGGCACTCTAAACATTAGGCTTTCCATGGATTATGATATAAAAACTCGTATGGAACTTGACACTTATCCTGCTATAGAGCTTAAGGGCTTCAGAAATGAGGATCGTACATTTGGTTTAGTGAAATGTTATCCTGCGGTTATAGGAGGGACAATTAAAGGTGCATTGATAACTGCTCTTCGAAGCCACTATGATGCTTCGGTCTTAGAGATTATTGCTCCTGTTTGTCTACGGAGTCATCTTGGACTTAAAGACGGCAACAAAGTTAAAGTCGAAGTCTACACTATGCCGTGACTCTAAAAAGGTGAAGTCCTGTACTTGAATTGTTTATGCTCAGTTGTGGGTTTTCGTCTTGAAGCAATTAAGTAACCAACGAGTAAGCCGAAAACTAATCCGCCTAAATGCGCCAAAATATTTACTCCTTCCCCACTGTTAATAAAGAACAAGAAAAATGCGAAAACTAATCCTCCTAAAATCGATTGCCTGACAGAGCGCCTATCATAAATCACGCATGCACCAAAAAGCGAGAAGATTGCACCTGAAGCTCCAACTCCTGCAACATATAGGGGACCAAACTGCAAGTAAAGAAGGTTACCCGCAAGTCCGCCTAGAATGTAGATTCCCAAAAATTCAGGTAACGAGAACATTTCTTCGCCACGCAATCCAAAGATTAACAGGAAAAGCAAGTTACCCACTAAATGGAATATTGAGGCATGGATGAACATGGATGTGAGAAGTTGCCAATAAGCTCCTTCATATAGAACTAAACCGTTTACTTGCCCCCACGTTACATAGACCTCTGGGCTTGTTTGTAGTGCGTTTCCTCCCACTATCGCGCCTGCAATGTAGATGGCCACGTTTATGCCGATTAGAATGTATGTTGGCTTGTACTTTTCGCATCCCATAATTGTGCAACCATTATTTGGCGAATTTATCAATTATTTTCTGTCTAATCTTAGATGAACTATCTAAAGCATTCTCCCCAAACTTGCCTATCCTCACGACAACAATAGGAAGACAATTAGATTCGATGTAGTTTTTAACTTCATCCTCCATTCCTGCTTGATCATAACCCAAAGCGATGATATCTGGCTTTATTTTTTCGATAACTTCACCTATGTGAAAACGCTCATAGCCAAGGACAACTTCATTAACAACCTTCAACGACTTGACCAAAGCGCGCCGTTGGTCTTCGGACATTATTGGTTTTCTGCCCTTAGTTTTTTCCACAGTTGTATCCCGCGCGACGATCACGACTAACTTCGCTTTTTCTCCACCTGATTTCTTGGCTTCCTCCAGAAACCTTACGTGACCTAAGTGCAACAGGTCAAAAACACCTGAAGCTAAAACTACCTTTCTTTTAATTGATTTTTTGGCCATTCGAATTCCACAGCGCCCATTAATCTTAACGCGTCAAGTATGCCTTCACAGTAAGCGACGCTAGTTAAACTGGTTTCAAGCTTTCCTTGAGTTTTATAATATTTTGCATCTTTTAAATAATCAGTTGCCCAACGTAGAATTTCCGTTATCTTCTCCTCATTTAGGTTGATAGGTGTTGGGTTAAGAATTATTTTGTTAAGTACTTTTTCAGCCATTGAAATGTATTTAGTTGCGAGCGTTTCCAAGCTCATTGGGCAGACCTCTTCAGGGTTGCTGGTGCATCTGCAAAAGCTATCAGAGCTTCAATTTCCATAAAATGCAATTCCCCTGGAATGATGAGGCTGAAGGGTGGTTCCCCGAAATTAAAGTCGCTTAAATTCCTAACATAATCAGCCTTCAACTTTGGGTTGATATTTCCTGCTCTTGCAATTCCTACTGCAACTGTGTCCAGCGTTATAATGTTCATTTTCTTCTTTTGTTCAATTTCGAGTAACATTTTGATTGCTTGGTTGATTGATAAGTATTCGTTGGAGGTTGCCTTAAGGTCTAGAAGGCAAAGGGTATGCAACTGTGTGCTCTTGTTTTGAGCGATTACATTATAGGGTGTTTCAGAAAAATTCTCTGGGAAGGGTACGGTTACGGTTTTTCCGAACTTGTAATTATGTAAACCTGATAGGCTTACGATTGCAGATATTATTGAGATGCCATTTACTATGCGAGTTTTTATTTGCTGTTTTTTTGCTTCAATGCGTAACGTGATATGGGTAGTTGCTATGAAGGGGTCTCCGGGGACTAGAAACACCGTTTTGCCCATTTTGGCGGCTTTCAGGATAACTTTGCCGCTTTCTTCCTCAAGTGTTTGGCGATCTACTACTTGCACTTTTTTTCCCACTGATGACTCAAACCGTTCTAAACTGAAGTCCGGCATTCGGCTTGTGTAGTTTTCCATAAAAACGTGGTCTGCAGTTTTTGTTTCTTCTAAACCTTTGACAGTGATGCCTTTTTCGTCGTTTAATCCTAAGCCTACGAATACTATTTCATTCAAAGCCAGCCCTTCATGAATATTAGGTTTAATGCTTATTATTTTTCCTTAATTTTGTTTTCATTAGCTAAAATATTATAGTAGGATCGGCAGGTTTCTTGTGAAAGTGAGTGACGTTCGCAGAATATAGTTAATACTTTCTCGATTGGTGTTTTTGGGTCTTTTTCTTTAATCATTTCTCTTAGTTCTTTGATATGGTGTTCATCATCTTTTCTGTCGCTCATGTTATTTTCCTTTTCCTTGTTTATTATCATTCTTTTTCCTGTTCAAAAACCCTTTCACTAAGGATTCCTTTGTGATGGAACATCCAACCAAACGTTTATATGATTTACGTTTGCTGAAACTTCTCGCTTAGCGGCAAATGAAGGTTTAACAGATGAAGTCCATTGAGAGCCTAATTAAGGATAGCGTTAGAAACCTAAAACCTTGTATTCATGGTGCAGAGTTATTGGGTGCCGCTGAACAAAGTGGGATTCAACCAGAAGCAATTAGCGATTTTAGTTCTAGCGTCAATCCACTTGGTCCATCGAAAAAAGCGTTAGAAAGCGCCAAGGAAGCCTTTAGCCAAATCGCGGCTTATCCTGATTCAAACTCAAACCAACTTCGCCGAATCATAGCAGCCCACTTCGGCATAGACAAAGCTCAAATCGTTGTTGGGAATGGCTCCACGGAACTCATGTACTTATTCGCTGATGTTTTTTTAAATCAAGAAGACAAAGTGGTTATGCCAGCACCGACATTTGGAGAGTATGAAAGTGCCGTTTGCAAAACTGGCGAAACGCCAATATTCGTTAAATTAAACGATAAATTTAGTATCGATGTTGACGCCTTTAAACACGAAATGACCGGTGCAAAAATGGTTTTCCTTTGCAACCCCAACAATCCTACAAGCATGCTTATCCCCAAAGAAGCATTAACTGAAATCGTTGAGACTGCTTTGGAGCAGAATACACTAGTGTTTCTTGATGAGGATTTCTTGGAGTTTGTTGAAGGGGAGCGATCTCTCTCGATGATTAGCCAGATCGATGAATTCTCGAACCTGTTTATTCTGCGTTCGTTTACAAAAATCTTTGGCTTAACAGGTTTGCGCGTTGGATATGGAATAGCCAACAAGGATATTATTGACATGCTTACGAGGGCCAAAATTCCTTGGAATGTTAATTGCATCGGTCAAGCTGCTGCAGTTGCTGCTTTGAATGATGATGAGCATCTGCGAGTTACACTTGAAGTCGTTAATAAAGAAAAAAAATGGTTAGCAAAAGAACTTTGCAACCTTAAGGGTTTCAGTTTTTCAATGCCAGATGCCAACTTTTTCTTCATTGATGTTCATAAGTCAGGTTTCACGGCGGCAGAATTGAAAAACAGTATGTTAAAGAAGGGCTTGTTAATTCGTGATTGTACCTCTTTTAAAGGTTTAGATGAATATTACATTCGAGTTGCGGTCAAAACCCACGACGAAAACCTTCGTCTTATTGAGGCATTTAAACGAATAATTAAACCGGTTTGACCACCCATGCTTTGGTTTGATGTTTCATTGTTTATCGATTCCGCGATTATCTTTGCATTAGCTTTTTTGATTGATTTGGTTTTTGGCGAGTACCCTGACAAGTTTCATCCAACTATCGGTATTGGAAAACTCATCTCTTACTTAAAATGTAAAATTAGGAATTCAAATCCGAAAGTGGAGAAGGTAAATGGCGCCCTAATGGCTTTAGCAATCATTCTGGTTTTTGCGTTTCCTGTGTTCTTGTTGCTCTTCTGGCTAAGAGGACTGTTATACCCATTTGGCGAAATCTTCTACATACTTTTTGGTGCCATCCTATTCAAATCAACTTTTGCTATTAGTGGAATGGGACAATATACCAAGCCTATTGCAAAAGCTCTAAAACAAAACGATTTAGCTGGCACCCGCAAATGGTTGCCCTATATTGTGCGCCGCGACCCAAATACTCTAAATGAGCGTCAAATTATTTCGGCTGCAGTAGAATCCATTGCTGAGAGCACAACTGATGGCATAACAGGGCCTTTCTTTTTTTTTGGCCTTTTTGGGGTTCCAGGCGCTTTTGCATACCGTGTTGTCAATACTTTGGATTCGATGGTTGGCTATAAAAACCTGGAAAATCGGAACATCGGATGGTTCTCAGCAAAATTGGATACATTGGCTAACTATGTGCCTGCACGTGCAACGGCTTATTTGATGATTGTCGCTGCTTTCTTCCTCAAGGAAGATTGGCGTGAATCATGGCGTATCCTTCAACGTGACAAACACAAGACTGCAAGTCCGAATGCGGGATACACCATTAGCGCGATGGCAGGAGCCTTAAACATACAATTGGAAAAGCAGGGTTGCTACACGTTGGGCGACGATCATGGTATTCTAGCTGATCACATTCCGAGAGCGTTGAAGATGATGACTTTAACCAGTGCATTGTTCGGTTTAGCGGTTGTTTTGCCTATTTTGGTTTTACGTATCTATGTTGTTGGGGTATAGCTCTCTTTAGTTGGTTTTGGTGCTGTTAGCTGCTTTTCCTATCCCTTGATTGCAATTGGGTTTAGGCTTATGAAGGAAGAAAAATCGGTTTTAAAAACTTGCCCAGTTATGTTAGATACATCAAAAAGGACATTTCCGCTTTAATTCGTCTGACTTGCAAAAAGGTTTGGTTTCTAATGGTTTTTATTTGGGGTCGGCATCAATGTATAGATATTAGAGAGGCAAAATCGTTTGAAAGGGAAACCACTTGTCAACATAGTAAGCGCTGGAATGTCCAAGTTCGGTAAACATGATGGTTTACTTGCACGGGAGATTTTTAGCCAAGCTGCCAGTGAAGCTTACAGTCGCTGTCCCAAACTTGAGCCAAAAAGCGACATTAAAGCCATGTTTATTGGACACATGGGCGAAGCATATGAACATCAAGGTCACACTGGCAGTGCTGTTGCTGATTGGGCCGGTCTTGTTGGTATACCAGCAACTCGAACTGAAGCTGCTTGTGGTTCTTCAGGTGTTGCCCTGCGTTCAGGTATTTATGCGGTTCTATCTGGATTAGCAGATGTAGTTATTGTTGGGGGTGTAGAGAAGATGACGCATAGAACTACTGCGGAGGTTACCGAGTATCTCGCTATGGCATCTGATTATCCTTTTGAACAGTGGCATGGTATAACCTTTCCCGGTTTATTTGCGTTGATGGCAACAGCTCATATGCATGCTTATGGAACCACACAGGAGCAGATGGCTCAAGTTGCGGTTAAGAACCATTATCACGGTAGCCTCAACCCTAAAGCGCATATGCAAAAAGAAATCACGCTCGAGACAGTTATGACCTCAAGGTGTGTGGCATGGCCCCTAAAACTTTACGACTGTTCACTAATAACAGACGGTGCAAGTTGCATAATTTTAGCCAAGCCTGAGCTTGCAGCCAAATACACAGATCAACCTGTCCAGGTTGTCGGTAGCGGGCAAGCAAGTGACACTATTGGTCTTTATGAACGCAAAAGTCTCACGTCACTAAGCGCCACAATACTTGCAGCGAAAACAGCATATGAAATGGCTGATGTGAGACCTGAACAGATTAGCTTGGCGGAAGTACATGATTGCTTCACGTTTGCTGAATTGATGGCTTATGAAGACCTTGGGTTATGCAAGCCAGGTGAGGGGGGGAAGCTTGTGGAAAGCGGACAAACACGTCTTGGTGGGCTTATTCCCATTAATACAAGTGGTGGTCTAAAAGCTAAAGGTCATCCAGTCGGTGCTACAGGAACAGCACAAGCATACGAAGTCTATCTCCAACTTACAAATCAAGCAGGCAAGCGTCAAGTAAAGGATGCTAAGATTGGTTTAACTCATAATGTGGGAGGCTCTGGTGCTACGGCAGCAGTTCACATTTATAGGAGTAGCTCTTGATGAGTGCGAATGAGCCTTTTACGATTGAACAATTCTACAAGTTTATTCAGCAGGGCAAGCTGCTGGCGGGCAAATGCTTGAAATGTGGAAAAATCCATTTGCCACCTCGACCTTTATGCGATAACTGCTATTCAAAAGAGTTTGAATGGGTTACTGTTTCAGGTAAAGGCAAGCTTATTACTTACACAGTGATTAACATTGCTCCTCAACAATTCCAAGACTTAACTCCATATGCCGTCGGAATTATCCAATTGGAAAACGGATTAAAAATTCCTGGAATGATACAAGGGATAACCCAGGAGCAGCTAAAAATTGGTATGCCATTACTTCTTGACTTCGGTTCATGCAGTACCCCACAAAAATGGCCGCAGTGGCCACGATATTGCTTTAAGCCTTCATAAATCCCGTAGTACTGTAGGTTTTTCTTTCTTTTACTTGCTGGAGAAGAAGACAGCAACTAAAAACTGTTTAGAAATCAAAGTTGTCGCAAAAAACACATTCGAAATCGAAAAATTTTGATAGTAAAACAAATAAGCTTGTCAACTTTATTTGCGGTAGGGATTAAATGACTATCTGGTTTTGCGTTAAAACAGCCCAAACTCCAAAAATGGTGGCTGAGGTTGTTCGTGATTTTAATACATTTGAGGAAGAAACATCTAATGGTAAATGTGTTTGGATAGTTGAGAAAGGTCAAGGTGTAGAAGAATATTGGCAAATCCTTTCCAAGTACGAAAGCCAAAAAGATATTTCATGTGTAGCTCTGGTCTATCAAGAAGGTGACACCGTGGTTTTAGGAGAGGTTGCAGATGAAGTTCTACCAAATTTCTTAGCGCCTCTGCTGGCAAAGTACGGGTTTGATAACGTGAAATGGATTGTTGCTAGCCCTAAACGGGAAGCAGTGCTTTCGATAGGTAGTAGTTTAGATCATTTTGGCTCTCTTGATAGCTCTCATAGCTAGCAAGTACATAGCAATTGTGAATATTGAAATGACTGCCAAAGAAACCAACATGTCGATTGTTCCAAATTCATAGTAGGTTCCCATTGAATAGAATTTTTGCCCTATAGAAAAATATCGTATGCCATTTATGAAATATGAAAGAGGATTAAATCTGCTTGCTATTTGGATAGCTATTGGCAGAGAATTCATTTGGTAAAGAGCATTGCTAGCAAAGAAAAGCGGTAGAGTAAGTAGAGTAATAACACTTTGAATTGAATCGTGCCCCTCTATAGTTATTCCAAGAGTTAGGGCAAGAAACATAAGGCCCATACTAAACAAAACAACGAATAAAAATATCCCCAAAACAGAAAAAATTGTATTAAATATTGTAAAGCCAATAAAGTACCTAACTCCCAAAATTAGACCAAAACCTAGAATTATTATTGTTTGAATTAGCGCTTTTGTTAATCCACTTAAACTTAACCCGAGTAGTATATGTGAACGTTTTATTGGTGATGCAACCATCTCTTTCATTAAACCAAACTGCATATCAAATTGGACATAGGTCCCTGAATACAAACAAGTGAAAAGAATAGTCAAAGAAACTACTCCCGCAGCCATGAATGTTAAATAATCAACGGAGACAAAACCAGGTCTCAAAGAAGTTCCCGCGTTAATCAAATCTAAACTGCCTGACATCGACAGACCATAAATTGCTAGCCAGAGTGCCGGTTGAATTAGAGAAGTGATTAGGACATATTTGGAGCGAAAAAACTTTTTCATATCTCTCCAGTAGACAGTTACAAAATCAGTTCTCGCTTACGCCGCCTCCAATCAATTTGATACGATTCCGCCATTTTCTTCTCTAAGGCCTCGCCCTGTAAAGTATATGAAAACGTCGTCTAATGTGGGTTTTTTAAGGTTGATGCCAGACACATCGATTTTTTCGTTTCGAATTGTCTCCATTATTTTAGGGATGAAGTGAGCGCCTTCTGCTTTGAGATCAACAAGTAACCCTTCAGAGAAGAATCGAACATTAGTCACTTCAGGTAGTTTTTGGATTAGTTTCATTGATTTCTCATCGTTGGCGGTTTCCAGATAGACCATGTCTCTTCCTAAAGAATTCTTCAACTCCTCAGATCTTCCGCTTGTGATTATTTTTCCTTTATCCATTATGCATATTTCGTCACTTAGTTGATCGGCCTCTTCCATGTAATGCGTTGTTAGAAAAATTGTGACTCCTTCCGCGTTTACTCTTTTTATGTATTGCCAAATCTTAATTCGTGAGTGGGGGTCAAGACCTATGGTGGGTTCATCTAGAAAGAGAATGTTTGGTCGGGTCATTAGTCCTCTGGCAATTTCCAAGCGGCGTTTCATGCCGCCGCTAAGGTTTTTTACAAATTCATTTCTTTTGTCGGTTAACTCGACTATTTGCAATAATTCGTCGATACGCGCTTTGCGTGGTTTTTTTGGAATAGAGTACAATCTCCCGTGAAACTCGAGTGTTTCCCATACTTTGAGGTTCCAGTCAAGTGTTTCTCTTTGAAATACTATGCCCAAGCAACGTCTGACTTCATCTGGCTGTTGTTTAATGTTAAAACCTGATATTGTAATCTTCCCGATTTGAACTGGCAGAAGAGTTGTTAGAATATTAATTGTAGTTGTTTTTCCCGCACCGTTGGGTCCAAGAAAAGAGAATATTTGCCCCTTCTTAACACTAAAACTGATATTATCAACTGCGTTGAGTTTGCCATAATTGTACCAGAGTCCTTCAACTGTTATAATCGGTTCTGCCATTGTCAATCGATATTCCAGTTTTTTCTGAGTCTTATCTATTTAAAGCCTTACTCAAAAAACTCCCATGCAATATTGAATCTCCAGGGGTCACCTTTTTCAGTTAGTTTGATTTTACCATCTTCTACTTTAATTAGTCCATTGCGTTTGAGTTTACTAATAGCTTCTGGAAACGCTTCTTCGGGAAACTTTCCAAACTGAGCTTTGAATTCCTCTCGATCTACTGGAACGCGCACATAAATCAGCATCATAGCTGTCCTCATTTCGTCTTCAAGATTTAGCTTCGCAAGTTTCGAAATCGGTATCCCTCCGTTCTGGACCTTGGAGATATATTCGTTAACGTTTTCAATATCGGAGTAAAGGTAAGGACCTAATCTCCCCATGAAGAAACCCGCACCCGTTCCAATGACTTCCGAGGAAGGTTTGCTAAAATCTTCTTTGAGCCTCGAAAATCTATTATGGCATGTTGGAGCATAACCGTTTTCCTTGAAAAAGCGATAAGCTTCAAGATACATTTCGAGTTCTTTTTCATCACCATTGGCTGGAGCTAATTCTCCTGCGGCAATTTTGTTTGCTAATGGTGTCCCGGGATACAATTCCAAAGGATAACAATCAACACTTTCTAGATCTAATTCAATCGCTTGCTCTAAGTCCTGTTTCCATTGTTGAGTAGATTGCCCTGGGAGGTTGTAAAGCAAGTCGATGCTTACGTGTAGCCCATTGTTTTTGATTTCTTTTAGTTTCTGCTTTGCGTTTACTCCGCTATCACGAAGCTTGAGAATTTTACGAAAAGTTTCATCAAATGTTTGTATACCTATGTCTAGTTGATCAACCGAGTTTGATGAAAATAGTTTTATCTTTTCTTGGGTAAGATTATTAGTGCATGCGGTAAACTTTGTACTCGCGTCGGATGCAAAGCTGAAGGCTTTTCTACAAAATCCAAGAATTTCTTTAATCTGTTCTTTAGAAAGAACCGATGGGCTTCCTCCACCTACATAAAACTCACTGAAAGTGCTTGACTTGACATACGTACTTTTCGCATAAAAGCTCAGTGCTTTTTTTAGAGCTTCAATGTATAAACCTGAATTTTGCTTGTCGCAGTTTATAGGAAAATAACAAAAAGTGCATCTGCCGTCGCAGAATGGAATCCAAGGCTGCAATTCCATGTTATGTTTGGATTTATTTTCTGTTTCAAGAAAGCCAACAAAGTCCTTATTCGCCTCGGAGTTGACGGTTAAGCGGTCTCTGTATGTCATTGGAGGCCAATGTTCGAGTTTATCATATCCGTTATTGTGGCTTTCAAGCTGCATGGATGGTCAACTGCTAAGAACGGGTTTCAATCCTTTTAAAGTTAACCTATTTATCGATTTTTTCTAATAATTATAATGTAAGTGTTGCTCACAAAAGGATTTTTTAATTATTCTGATTTATAAAAACATTATTTGTCTAAGCAATTAGTCGTGATAAAAATGAATGTTACTCGTATTTGGGTGGGTCTATTATGGTTTCTTAAAACTTCAAATGAATTCGCTCTCTCCAACACTTAAATCTAAGTATTTCTTCAATCTCTTTGGTTTCTTTTTCCTCAAAATGTGTCCCGGTATAATTGGTTATTCTAAACCTTGTTTTTTTTGTTTTCTGTTTTCCAACGTAGACAATAGTTCCAGGAGGCAGACCAGCTTTCTTAGCACCGCCTCTAGGTATGTGCAGATTCATGTTCCTTTTGATTCGAAATAAGACTCATATAAGATTTCTATTAAGTCATTTCTTTGCAATAATCTTTATTTTCGCTGATTACTCAGAACTATTTGTGCTGAAACAATATGAATAAAGAAGGCAAGTTGTGTCTTGTTTCCTGCAGTGTCTTGAGAGAAGAACTTGAAAAATTGGTCAAAGAGGGTGGTTTGGATGCTGAATTGGTTTTTGTCAGCAAATTCTTTCATGTTGATTACGCTGAGTTAGAAAATAATCTGCGCAAAGTTTTGGAACATACCCTCAAACGGTTCAATGGCCAAGTAATCCTCGTGTATGGTGATTTATGTCTTGGACAAGATAACGAGATGAAAAAACTATCCCAAGAATATGGAGTGGCAAAAGTTGATGCCCTTAATTGCATAGATTGTCAGCTAGGAGGAAAAGGCAAATTCTTGGAAGCTGACAAAGAGCATAACTTGATGTTTATGGGTCCTGGGATGATCGGATTCTTTAAAGGCATGAAAGAAAAAATGCTCAAAAACGGTGTTGATGAGGCAACGTTCACAAACATGTTCAGTGGTATCAAAGGTTTTGTGCTCTTAGATACATGCGGCGACGGCGACGAATGGCGGATGGAGCTTGAAAAGTTAGGGATGGGCTTAGAGGTAATTGAAACAAGAAAAATAGGATTAGAGAATATTAAACGAGTTGTTTTGGATGCACTGGAACATTCTCATCGAATCACCTGACTCTTTTTGTATCTGAAACTTGATATTTTGATTTTTTATGCCCTTTTAAAATAATCATAAATGTTAATGAACCACCCACACCATACTGCTTACCATATCTCTGGTGGATGTGCACAAAATGACCCAACCCTTTGCCTCAACACCTATGAAACGAGTCGAAGACTGGAAAGCTCGTCTTATTGACCTTTCAAGAAAAAACAACCTTTTGTACTTCCACAAATCTAAAAGCGGAAACCTCAAAATAACCCAGCCTGAACCGCAAAAAATCTTCAATGTTCTTGTCTTAAAGAAAAAATACCTTGAATTTTGGTTACCTCCACAAGAAGTAAATTTAGACGAGTTAGAGAAACCCAAAGCCGAAAGCAAAAATAACTCAGAAATTGACAGGATAGGGTTCAGATCGACGAGAATTGACAGTGAACTCGGGGTAACCGAGAAACCGAAAATTCCCTTACCTAACCAACTTGTCAGCGAAAAACTAACCCGTATTGAACTCGAACGTAATCTCAAATGCTTGGAACGGCGCTCGCTGCTTGATTACCGTGAACGCGGAGTCCGTATTCTTCATGCAGCATTTGGCACCCTCAAATGGGTTGATCCTGAAACCAATGAAAACGTTCAATCCCCTCTGATTCTCGTACCTTTAGAATTAGGTAGGGAAACAATACGTTCACCTTACCGTATTGCTATGCCGCCCGTAGAGGATGAAGTTGTTTTAAATCCTGCGTTACAAGTCAAATTAAAAGCCGATTTTAAAGTTGATTTGCCTGGTTTGCCTGAAGAGTGGGAAGAACAAAAACTCGTTGACTATTTCAATCTTGTGAACCAGCATGTAGAGAAGATGGGGTGGAAGGTTGAACCATCGGTTGATTTAGGGCTTTTTTCCTTCCAAAAACTTGTAATCTACAAGGACTTAGAGACCAACGCGGCAATGGTAACTCAGCATCCCATAATTCGCGCAATTTCAGGCATCAAAGAAAATGATCTCCTCCTAAGTGAATTGCCAGACGAAAAAGATGTGGACAAAATTGAGGCGCCGGAAAAAACATATCAAGTTCTAGATGCCGATAGCAGTCAGCGCGTAAGCATTGAATATGCTCTTCGTGGGCAAAGTTTTGTCATGAAAGGTCCACCTGGTACAGGAAAAAGCCAAACAATTGCAAATATTATCGCCGAAAGCATAGCTAACGGCAAAAGCGTGCTTTTTGTAAGCGATAAAATGGCGGCGCTGGAGATCGTGTATAAACGTTTGAGTAAGGTTGGGTTGGCGCATTTCTGTCTTGAACTCCACAGTAGCAAAGCAAATAAGCAACAGGTGGTATCGGAGCTTAAACGTAGCTTAGATGAGAATCTTGTTCCACGTAGATTGCCCTCTGAGCATGATTTTGAATGCATGACTGAATATCGCGAGGCGCTAAACGGTTACGTTACCGCGCTTCATGAAACGCGTCCATTTTTGAAAAGAAGTGCTTATGAAGTTCTAAGTATCGTATCCAGCCTTGAACATGTTCCTTTCATATCAGTCGGATTATTAGAGCTATCTACTCTTACACCTCAAAAAATGCGTGAGCTAGAAGAACTCGTTTCTCAATTAAGTAAGGTTTGGCAAGTTATCGAGGAACCCGATTTTCCATGGTTTGGCTTCAAAGGCGAGAAGTACAACCTTGAAATACGCAGTGAACTTCTTACTTCTCTCGAAAACATCAACAGAATCCTCTCTGACTTAGAGTTTGAAACAGAGACTTTTTCAGCTAAACTAGGCGTTTCTGCACCGAAAACTTTTGCAAAAATTAATTGGTTACTCGATATTAGCAACCTGCTCGATGAAAGTCCGAAACCAGAAGTGCACTGGTTAACGTGTTCAGGCATAGAAAAATTGCTAACTGAAGCTCAGACTTACGACGAAGACAGTACCTGGATTAAAACTGCCCGCAAAAACCTAATGGAACACTACAACCCAACGTTATTCAACTTGGCATTAAATAAATCAACTGAAATCCAACAATTAATTACATTACTTTGTAAGACGCTTCCAGCAGTTAATTTAGAAGAAAGCAATTTACTCGCAAATCTTGAAAAATTTCAATCATTCGCTAAGAATACACAGATTTCTGTAAAGAAATGGCGTGAAAACTCTAAGGCACTTGCAACACTACTAGGTTTAGATTACAGTGAAATGACAATTCTCCAATTAAAAAAGCTTTCCAGGATAGCAATGTTAGTTTTTGCTGAGGATAAGCCTGAGCCTCAATGGTTTGACTCTAAATACTTACAGCAGGTTCAAGAAACGGTTGAAAATGCTAAGCAGTTGTACCAGGACTATAACCTGCTTAAAAGTCGATTAGATGAAACCTACAGCGAAGAAATATACGAACTAAACCTTGAAGAACTCACAGCAAATTACAGCGGACCTTATAAGAGCAGCTTGAAAATCTTCAATTCCAACTACCGAAACGACCAAAAGAAAATTGCCCGACTTACTTTAGACGGTAAAGTTCCACGTACTGTGCTCCAAGATTTAATCGATGCTAAGAAAGTTAAAAAACTCCAAGATAGAATCGAAAAGAACGCTGAAACTGTGCAAGTCCTACTCGGTCATTATTACAGCAAAACCCGAACTGACTTCCAAGGTGCTGAAAAAGCAATCGCGTTAGCCAAAGAAATTAAGAAACTATTATGGGCCACGTCTATTCCTGAGGTTCTCATAAAAATTCTCACAACCTCCACAAGCCCTTCACCTATGATTAAAAACTTAGGCTTAGACCTTCAAGACTCTCTCGAAAAGTGGGAACAGCAAAGCAAAGATGTAGAAAAACTCTTACCGGGAAAAATGCCTAAATCTGAAGAACCTATAACTCAAACATCATTGCAAGATCTAGAGGATTGGGCTTACGAAGTCGAAAATTATCTTAACTCTATCAGCAACCAAACAAAAGAAGTTTTAGCAACAAGCAAAGTGGAACCTCAAAATTACAAGCAGTTACTGCAGGATCTCAAGAGCGCGGAAGATATTCGCAAAAGGGAGGCTCACATTGTAGGTGAAGAAGTCCAACTTCAAGAGAAATTCGGGAGTCGTTTCAAAGAGTTAGAAACTGATTGGCAAGACATTGTTTCTGTGTTGGAATGGTGTAAAAAAGTGAAAGCTGAATTCAACGATCTACCCATACCGCAGGTCTTCGCAGATATCGCGGCTCAAGGACCCACCGCTGCGCCATCCAAAATAGGATTGGTCCAAAAAAATGACGCTGCTTTAAAATCCTTAGAAGATTTTGAGTGCCGTTTCGAAGAAAAATTAGAGTTTAAAAAAACGCTTCTCAAAGACTTTGAAATCCAAATAATCAAGGAACGTATTCACGATCTTCGTCAGCGAGTTGATGAATTACAAATTTGGATAGATTTTAAGGATATCAAAAATCTCTTCGCTCTCCGAGGTTTAGATGATTTCTTTAATCGTATTGTTGGACAAAAGCTTTCGGCGAAAGATTTGTTGTCTGTTTTCAGACATGGCGTCTACCAAGAATGGCTAAACAACCTCTACAATGAAGACGAAAAACTGGGCAGATTCAGAAGAGAAAATCATGAACAGTTGATCGCTGATTTCCGAAAACTTGACCGCGATTTAATCCACCTTACCTCGAGTATGGTTATCGAAGCAGCAAACAGTAGAAAACCCCAGGATATTCTTATTCAAGCCGCTGATACGGAAGCAGGTATTCTCTCAAAGGAAGCTGCCAAAAAAAGGCATCTAATGCCTATTCGAGTGCTTTTTCAAAAAATTCCTAACTTGCTTTTGAAGCTTAAACCTTGCTTGTTAATGAGTCCCATTTCAGTGAGCCAGTTTTTGCCTTCAGATGCCAAATTCGATTTGGTTCTTTTTGATGAGGCTTCGCAGATTGTTCCAGAAGACGCAATTGGAGCAATTTACCGTGGAAAAACTTCAGTGGTCGCAGGCGACAATAAACAGTTGCCCCCAACTTCTTTCTTTCAGAAAAGCTTGCTTGACGATTTCGATTGGGATGATTTAAACGATAATGATATTGAAGTCTTCGATAGTATATTAGATGAGTGCCTTGGTATTGGGCTTCCCGTCAAAACGTTACGTTGGCATTATCGTAGCAGACATGAAGACCTAATCGCTTTCTCCAACCACCGTTTCTATGATGACACTTTGATAACTTTTCCTTCTGCTAAATGCCAAACAGATAGCTTGGGAGTAAAACTTGTTCATGTTTCAGAAGGTGTTTACGACCGCGGAGGCACTAGAAGTAATCTTAGAGAAGCAGAAAAAGTAGCAGATTTAGTTTTTGAGCACTTCAAGAGATATCCAAAAAAAACCCTTGGAATAGTTACTTTTAGCGTCGCACAAATGGAAACTATTGAAGATGCAATTGATCGCCGCCTCAAAGAGCGACCTGAATTTGACCATTTTTTCAAAGAAGATCGTTTGGGCGGCTTCTTCATTAAGAATCTTGAAAATGTTCAAGGTGACGAACGCGACGTCATTTTCTTTAGCGTTGGTTACGGCTTTGATCATCATGGACAAATAACGATGCATTTTGGGCCTCTCAACAAACCAGGAGGCGAACGGCGTCTAAACGTGGCTGTTACACGTGCCCGAGAAAAAGTGGTCCTTATCACATCCATTAAATCTTCTGACATTGATCCCGATACCAAGGCTTCAGGGATTCAAACATTACGTGCCTACCTTTATTATGCAGAGAATGAACCAGAAACTATACAACCTTATTCTTCAGTTGACGATTTCGATTCAGCAATAGATAAAGACGTTTCAGATGAAATCAAGAAACTCGGATATCAGATTATTCCACAAGTTGGCTGCAGCGGTTTCAAAATTGACATCGGTGTAGTTGACCCCGTTAATCAAGGATGTTTCTTGCTGGGAGTAGAGTGCGATGGTACAACCTATAAATCTAGCAGCAGTGCCCGAGACCGTGACCGCCTCCGTGAACAAGTTCTACGAGAACTGGGTTGGACTATTCACCGTATTTGGTCACCAACCTGGGTGGCAAGACGCGACAGCGAAATCCGACGCCTCAAAGAAGCGCTTGAGCAAGCCCAAAAACAGCAGATAGAGCAGGAAATCCAGCAACCTCAAATTTATTGTGAAGATGAGTCAACAACAGAAATGGATGTACATAAAAACAATTTTGCCGGCATTGAAAAAATAGGGGTGCCCTACAAGATCCACCACCTTAAAGCAACTTACAATCCTTACATTAAAGCGGTCACAACAGAAAGCATTAATGAAACAAAAGTAAAAAACGCGTTTTATTTTCCAGAAAACCGAGAAAACCAAACCAAATTACTTGCTGAACTAGTCCAAAATGAAGGACCAGTACATTTTGACTATGCTGTTAAACGCTTGGCAAAATCATGGGGAATAAAACAGGTCAATCCAAAAATCTCGCATGCAGTCAAAGAAGCCTTAAACAACTTGATCAGAGAACAAAAAGTAGTTATCAAAGGTAGCTTTCTGTGGCCGCCTGAACTAGGCGAAACGCCCGTTCGAGTTCCCCAAAAAGGTGTTCCAGAATCCAAGCGAAAACCCCAATACATAGCTCCTGAAGAAGTTGAATCTGCCATGAGAACAATCGCTCAACATGCCTTTGGCATTAGTAAGGACTCACTGGTTTCAGAAGCTGCTCGAGTGTTTGGCATAACCTATAGGGGTAAAGAGGTAAAACAAATATTTACAGAAATACTAGAACGGCTTATCAGGGAACGAAAACTCGTTTGCAAAGACGATGATATAGTTAACATCGCTTAGTTCGTATTTATTTTTTTTATAAGTATTGGTAGATCTGTCAGAGCTGTTATGATGTAATTTGCGCCGCTTGAAGAGAGTTGTTCCTTTGTTGAGATACCGTTTGGTAGTCCTACGGCGATTGCTTTAAGATCTTTTGAACTTTGCATATCAACCACGCTATCACCCACAATTACGGTATTTTCTGGAAGTGCATCTAGAGCTTTGAGTGCTAATTCACATTGTTCGGTATTGGGTTTAACGTATTTGACTTTGTCCCGTGAAACTATTACTCCGAAAGATTCCTCAATTTTGAAGCGTTGAAGAATATATCTTGTCGCTTTTTCTCCGCTTGTTGTGCACAATCCTATTTTTAGTTTCATTCTTTTGAGTTCCTGTAATGTTTCGATAGCTCCAGTTAATAGACTCGTTGAGGCTGCAGCTTCTGTTTCATATTTTTCAGCGATGCTTAATGTTTGTGCTCGAACTTCTTTGAATGCCTCATCTGACTTAGACTTATTTTTAACATAGATTTCTGTCTTCTTTAGCATCTCAAAGATGTTTTCGTTAACGTCAAGTACTGATCCGGGAACTCCCGCTCGCATTAGATAGCCTCTTACTTCTGCCCTCAGAGATTTATAATCAAGGTTAAAATGGGCAAGCGTTCCGTCTAAATCGAATATTACAGCTTCAATGGACATTACTTTTAGCTCCGTTCTTCTCTGTGGTTGGGGTTAAAGCAGTCCTAACAGAAATATACCTTGTGGTAACCAAAAACTCAACTATTACTCTGTTACAACCACCTTTAGTGGCTTATCAAGGGGATTGTCAGCGGTTTGAAGTGCTTTCTCAAAATCTTCAATCTTAAACCTGTGAGATATGAGTCCTTTTACGTCGACAAGTCTTCTAGAAATTAAATCAACAGCCAAAGGATACTCCACGGGTGAAATGTAAATTGTGAAAAAGGAAGCTTCGTCGGCATCCTCTAAGTTAAGGTACCCCTTAGATTCACCCACTAACGCCACCTTCCCAGTCTTCTTAACCAAATATGGTGTTTGTTCAACTGCAGCTGCAGTTCCCGCAGCTTCAACCACAAAATCAGAGCCCCGTTTGGTTAGTTTTCGTACAGTTTTAACAACATCTTCTCTCTTTGCGTTTATAGCTACATCAGCACCATACTTCTTTGAAAGCTCAAGTCTATAATCCATCAAGTCCACCGATATCACGCGGCAACCTTTCATTAACGCTATTTGAGTCATAAGCAATCCAATTGCTCCTTGACCGATCACCGTAATCCAGTCTCCTACGTTTGGCTGCAGATAATTTAGAACTCGAAGCGCCAAAGCAACAGGTTCTACTACTGCAGCCTCTTCATTATTCATGTTTGCTGGGATGGGAACTAAGTTTCGAGGAAGCATCGCTTTTGATTCAGCAAAAAACCCGTTTCTAGTTAGACCATAAAATTTTCCCCGGGTGCAATACGTCGGGTATCCTCTAAGGCAAAAGTCGCAATGCCCACAATTGACAATGGGAACCATGACAACTCGTTCTCCCGTATCGTCTCGGATTCCGCAGGCATCGTGTCCCATGATTGTTCCTTTCTTCATCCATTTCCAGTTGCCTCGATAAAAGTGCAAATCGGTGCCACATATGCTTCCAGCTTTGAACTTTACCAGAACTCTGTTGCTCCTGACTTTCGGCTCTGGAATATCTTCGATTTTAATATGGTGGGGTCCACGGTAAATAGCGGCTTTCAAAAACAGTCAACTCTGAATATATTATTGATTCAAATCTGGTATTAATCTTGCTGAATTTCTTTTTCAGTTTTTGCGGTAGACTAATAACCTAAATGTTGTATCCTTTGTTGAGCGCCTATGAATCTGGATCAATATTCCAAAGAACAGCTTTGGCAATTGCTCGTTGAATCTGTTCATGCTTCAGTTATGTATCCAACCCATAAGGCATACACCCGAGACAGCATCTTACCCAATCAACCGGATGTTTCAGCAACTGAGCTTTCAGAACGCTTAGGTATGCCACTTGGGGCGGCAATAGTTATCTTAAACGAGTTGATTCAGGAAAAAAAATAATTTAGCCATTTTTGCAGAAACCACTTTTTCTTCTAGACAAACAATTATCTTAAGCCATCTCAAGCGTTCTTTGCAAAAAATTTTTAGAAATTAAATTGTCAACAGAAGAGCGCAAGCTATTGATTTTATGCACATTTAAGGATGATGAACGAATACCTGCCCTAAAGAATCTGCACGCTTGAAGCTTTAAATACGATACAGACATCGGCACCAATGTTGAGCGCAAGCTCGTTAAAAGATCGTTTTGTTATCTGAACCAGAAAAACCTTGCCGACATCTACCTTAAGTTTTACAAGAGAGTCTAAGTCAATGATCTCTGCTATCTTTCCCTCAAGCACGTTTCTAGCGCTTGACTTGACAGCTTGTTGGCATAAGATAATGTCCTGTGGATTAACAAAAATAGATACTTTGCCTTCTTTTTGATCGGCAACTTCAACCTGTAAATTATTACCCAAGTTGACGATTGTGGTGCCTTTTGACGTTATTTTAGCTTCACCGATGAATGTGTTGTCAATTGCTGCAAAGCTGGCTAGATTCCTGGAAAGTTTATTGAAAACCTCTGCAGGTGCTCCCACTTCAGAAATCTTCCCTTCATCCATCAAAGCGATGCGGTGAGGAACCGTCTTAGCTTGAAACATGTTGTGAGTTGCCATCACTATAGTAACTTTGTTTTCACGATTAACTCTATCAATAACTTCTTCAAGTATGCCAGCGTTCTTAGGATCAAGGTTAGCTGTAGGCTCATCTAAGAGCAAGAGTTTCGTTTTGAGAACTAAAGCCCTCGCGATAGCGACTCTTTGCTGCTCGCCGCCCGAAAGCTTTTTTGCGTTGCGTTTCTCAAACCCTTCCAGCTTGACAAGTTTGAGTGCTCTTTTTATTTCTTCATCACGTGTAGACTGAGGTACTTTTCTTACTTTCAATCCATAGGCAATGTTGTTATAAACTGAAGTGCTGAAAACGGTTGTCTTCTGAAACACAAGAGTGCTCTGCATTCTCTCTTTTTCTGTATTTTTGTAATTTACCTCATTACTTTGGAATATGACTTCGCCACTTGTTGGATTTTCAATAAAAGCAAGAATTTTTAGTATCGTTGATTTTCCAGAGCCATTAGGTCCCAGTAGCGCCAATATTTCTCCTTCATGTATCTGAAGGTTTACGGAGTTGACTACTGTCTTGTTACAGTATGTCTTAGTAACGTTCTTCAATTCTGCAAGGATTATTGGTCTGCAAGCTCTCCTTTTCTTTTTCTTAATTTGGCAAAGGACCCCTTAGCCGTTTCTACTATTAAATTTGTTTTTCTTAGTACGATTATTGAGATGTTTATGATGAAAAGTATGCTGACTAATATTATTCCCAATGCTATGGCTAGACCAAGTTCGCTGATTTGAACATCACGTGAGATGGCTGTTGTTAATACGTCAGTTCTGTTGCCCCCGCCGGCGATATTTCCGCCTACTAGTAAGACTACTCCCAACTCTCCTATTGCTCGATTAAAGCTTGCAATATCCGATAAGATGATGCCGTTGGCTGCCTCTTTTAGAACTGCTATTTGTGCCTGAGATTCTGAGGCCCCGAGCGTTTTGGAGAGGTTCATTATTTCTGGATCGACTGATTCGATGGAGGAGACGCCTATGCTTATCAAAATTGGTGTTATTAATATTGCTTGACCCAGCATTATGGCGCCGGGAGTATATAGTAGTCCTAGAAATCCCAAGGGTCCTCCTCTTGAAAATATTAAGAAAAGAATCAAGCCCAAAACTACTGTCGGCAAACCTATTAGGGTATTAAGGATTGCTTTGATTATTGTTTTTCCTCGAAATTCTTTGAGGGCAATTACTAGTGCGAGCGGTGTTCCCCAAAGTATGGCTAAAATAACTGCTGTTCCGGAAAAAAAGAGGGAGCGGAGGACTATTCCTTCTATTTCTGGGTTGCCTGTGAATATTAGCTGGAAGGCTTGTATTACTTCGCCGAGTATATCAGCCAATTCGCTGTCCTCTAATCGTAGAGCTGATAATCGTTAACTCTGTATTGTGGTGGGCATTCTGAGCCGTCGAAGAATGCGTAGTCTTTTATCCAACTGACTATTGGTTGGGGCGCGTTGTCTTTTAGCGGTTGTACTGCTTCATGGAAGAGGGTTTCTCCGTAAGTGTCTAGTCCGTAATTGTTGATTACTTGTTGGGTCTCTGGGGAAATCAAGTATTGTATGAAATCCATTGCATCATTGAAATTAATGCTGTCGTGTATGGTTTTATTAGCTTGAACCGTTTGAGTATTCACAGCCATTACACTGTAAACGTTAAGCAGTGATTGTTCTTCAGTTATGAGTGCCTCAATTTCTATTGAACCATCTGCGTGGAATTTTAGGTAAGTGCCGATGTCGGAGAGTGTGTATGCATCCTTTTGGTTAGCAACGGTTAGGGTTGCGCCCATGCCTTGTCCTGTGCTTGCAAACCAGGGTTCAGTGGAGAGTTCTGTGTAATTGTAGCCAGCTTCAGTCCATAGGCTTTTCTCTTTTGAGTTTGTGCCTGAGTTGTCTCCTCGAGAAACCCAGATTTGGCTTGCTCCTGACTGATCAGGCATGTTTTGTCCGTATTGTACTATGTTGAATAGTGCTTCAGCAGCTGTTTTTCCTTGGATTTGTGCTGGATCATCTGCTGGTCCGACAATTGTGAAGAAATTATATGCTATGATTTTTCTGTTTACACCAAAGCCCCCGTCTAGAAATTCTTGCTCTACTGAGGGCGCGTGAACCAGGACAATGTCAGCATCTCCGTTTTCCGCTTGTTGTATAGCTATGCCTGTACCTACTGCTACAATGTTTAAGTCAACGTTGTGTGTTGCTTCATAGTCGCTTTCTATAGCGTTCAATAAACCTGTATCGTATAAGCTAGTGGTTGTCGAGATGAAAACTCTTCGCTTAGAGAAGTTGTTAAAGTATACCAATGTACCTGCAATGACTATAATGGTTACGAGTGCAGCTACGATGATTAGTTTTTGCCACATTTGCATGATAGATACCGCCGTTATGTTTGGAAATACATATCATTATCCTTATAAACCTTATCGTGACTAATTAAACTGGCTTGTTAACCAATAAAAAACACACTCTCTCATGCAAAGTCTGGATTGAAATCAAAGGTAAACCCTTAATCGGCAAGGGCGGCGCAGAAATACTAGATGCGATCCAAAAAGAGAACTCCATTTCTAAAGCCGCGGAAACATTGGGCATGTCTTATCGTTACGTTTGGAACTACATTCAGGAAATCCAAACCGTAATGGAAGAACAAATAGTTGAAACATTCAAGGGAGGCAAATCAGGTGGAGGCGGAGCAAAACTGACTTTTCTAGGAAAAGAATTGCTTAATGAATATAAACAAGCTGAAATTTACTTTGATAGAGTTTTAACTGCTCAAGATAGTTCGGAGGTGAAATATTTGAAGATAAGTGCAAGAAACCAGCTTAAAGGAAAAGTCGTAGCTGTAGACAAAGGCATCATAACCGGGAAAGTTAAGGTTGAAATTACTATGCCTATAACTATCACATCTGTTATTACAAAAGAAGCCATTGAAGAATTAGATATAAAAGTTGGAGACGAAGTGTCAGCAATCGTGAAATCAACAGAAATAATGATTGCAAAATAATTTTTTTATTCCACTACGTACCGATAGGTTATGTGTTCTCCGGCTGTAGTACTTTTTCTTGTAATTTTCAAGACATCGCCCGGTTGAGCGCCAATTGCTTTCACTGCTGGGTCGCCAGATTTTATTTGCGGCATCTGATAAGGTTTGACTTTAAATTGGGCGAGGAGTTCTTTCTTTTCTTTTTCTGATATGATTTCGTGGAAGGGAACCAATGCATGTTCAAAAATGTCAAAGACAGGGAAGGATTTCGGTAAAAGTTCAACATTCTTCTTTTTTGCTCCAAGCTTAACGGCGTGAGTGTAGCGTCCTTCAGTGACTACAATTGCGCGATCGATTTCTTTTTCCTTCATTATTTTGTAGAGGGTGTTCATGGCTGCGATGCCGACAGTGGCTTCACCAAGGATACACCAGACGATTGCTCTTTCTTTGTCTTTAGGAATGTCTATGATGTAGGCGAATGCGCCTTCAAACTTTTCTTTTTCAACAAGCTTGTATTTTCTGAGTTTAATCAGGACTTCCGCTTTGCGCTCTTCGATTGTTTCGATTTTGGTGCTCAAACCACAAACCTCAAAGTAAGAATACTCGCAACCTAAAATAATCATTTGCCCTTAAACTTTATGGTTTGTAGAGTGCAAGTTTGTATTTGACTTGGCTATTTCTACGGTGATGTTTTTAGGGTGCAAGTCTTTTGATTAGGATTATTTGGGTTATGATATTTTTTGTTTTGTTTGCTGTCACCGGCGGTCAGAATTTGGTTGTATCATCATTATTATCATTCATTTTTAATTTTTTTGTTTGTCTGCTAGAACAACGGCACCTAAACGATTCTTGTTGTTGTTCTTCCAGCCTTCCATGTTCAGAAAGCAGCTTTTACCACCTTGCAGTTTCAAAATTTTGAATATACCACTGGTTTGTTTTTTAACAAACGAGCCACGGGTCAACTTTATTTTTTTGTAGACGTTTATTGTCGCCTTAATTTCTTGCTAAATCCATTTGACAGTGCAGTGCCGACGTTGCCTTTTCCAATAATCGCAATCTTCAAAAATTTTATCCTCTAAAATAGTACAAATTAGGTCTTGGTCTTTAGAAGTTGTGACTGTCATTTGACTACAACAAACACTTCTATAGGAAACAATGGGGTAGAACAGTTTTGTTTATTAATATCTGTTTTATTTCTTCTTTTTGTCGGTTTTTGTTTAACTGACTTAGTATTTTCCCTAATATATTAGGGAGAAGCTCTATTTGTGATAGTGAATATCTATGCATATACAAGGTGTAAAAAAATGAGTCAAAATCAAATGTTCTGTTACCAATGCGAACAAACAGCAAAAGGAACAGGATGCACTGTTGCGGGTGTCTGCGGCAAAACCGCCGATGTAGCTAACATCCAAGACTTGCTTGTTTACATGCTAAGAGGCCTGAGCCAACTATCTATTGAATCAGCCAAAGCTGGAATTAGGGACGAGAAAATTGATGTCTTTACTTGTGAAGCTCTATTCGCCACCCTAACCAACGTAAACTTTGACCCCGAATCTTTAGCAGAATACGTACGAAAGACAGCTCAATACCAAGATCAAATTCGAAACAGACTCCAAGGCGTAAAAGGCAAAGTTAACACACCGTTTAATCTGCAAATAGAAAAAACAACTGAAGGCTTAATTGCACAGGGCAAAAATTACGGAATAAATAGTGAACCCACAATAGACGCAGACCTGCACTCACTCCAATGGCTATTAACATATGGTCTAAAAGGAGTAGCAGCATACGCATACCATGCTTATCTGCTTGGAAAGAAAGACATCAAAGTTTTCGATTTCATCTACGAAGGCTTAACCGCTCCATTCAAAAAGACACTTAGCACAAATGATCTTGTAGGTTTAGTTTTCAAATGTGGCGAAATCAACATTCGCGCAATGGAGCTCCTAGACGCGGGACACACTGAAAGATACGGTCATCCAACTCCAACAAAGGTTCCATTAGGGCACAAGAAGGGTAAGGCAATTCTCGTCTCAGGACACGACCTCATGGATTTAGAAGAAATACTAAAACAAACTGAAGAAAAAGGCATAACAGTCTATACACACGGAGAAATGCTCCCAACCCACGGATACCCAGGACTCAAAAAGTACCCCAACTTATACGGACATTACGGAACAGCATGGCAAAACCAACAAAAAGAGTTCGCAGCATTCCCAGGCGCCATCCTAATGACAACCAACTGCATCCAACGCCCCGTCGAAAGCTACAAAGCAAATATTTTTACAAGCGGGCCAGTTGCATTCCCAGGCGTACGACACATTGCAGGAAGAGATTACTCTGAGGTAATCAACAAAGCATTAGAAATGCCAGGTTTCCAAGAGGACACAGATGGCAAAACAGTCCTTGTGGGCTTTGGCAGAAACGCAGTGCTTAGTGTAGCAGGAAAAGTAATAGATGCCGTAAAGAATGGACACATTAAACGATTCATACTCGTCGGAGGATGCGACGGAGCAAAACCTGGACGAAGCTACTATACAGAATTTGTGGAAAAAGCACCCAACAACACCATAATCTTAACTCTAGCATGCGGTAAATTCAGATTCTTCGACAAAGAACTAGGAACAATTGATGAAATACCAAGACTTCTAGACATTGGACAATGTAACGATGCTTACTCGGCCGTAAAAATCGCTCAGGCTCTAGCAGATGCATTCAAAGTCGGAGTAAACGACCTGCCCCTCTCACTAGTATTATCATGGTATGAACAAAAAGCAGTTGCCATATTGCTATCGCTGCTCTACTTGGGTATAAAAGACATAAGAATCGGACCGAGCTTACCCGCCTTCATAACACCAAACATCCTAAACGTACTCGTTGAAAAATTCAACATAATGCCCATCAGCACGCCCGATGCAGATCTTCAAGCAATAATGAAATAATTTCTCTCTTCCTTTTTTTAGGAAGCATTTTTTATCTTAGCCCAATGTTCTAAAATAACCTTTGGCAAACTGTTAATTCAACTATGCTTCTCTAAAATTTATTAAATAAAGTGATAGCTGTTTTTGATTAGCTATTCAAGGTGGTAAGCTTCTTCACCGTGTTGACTCAAATCTAACCCTTCATCTTCCTCTTTAGAGCTTACTCTTAGTGGTGAAAACACATCTACAATTCTCAGCAATAGGTAAGAACCTGCAAACGCAAACGCAGATACAACCAACACGGCAAGTACTTGCGCACCAAGCTGGTAAATGTTTCCATCAATTAATCCTTGCACAGCCGGATTTACCGCAACGGTAGCAAACAAACCAACAGCAACTGCACCAATTATTCCTCCGATTCCATGGCAGGCAAACACATCTAGAGTGTCGTCGATTCTTGATCTACCTGCACGCCAGTTAGCTATCAGATTAGATATTATCCCTGCAGCTAATCCGATGACTACTGCCGAAGTGAAACTCACATAACCTGAAGCTGCTGTTACCGCTGCTAATCCACAAACTGCACCAACTGAGATGCCGATCGCTGATGGTTTACCCTTTATTAGCCAATCCATTGTCATCCAGGCTACTGCCGCTGCCGCTGCCGCTAAGTTTGTGGCAATAACAGCTGAAACAGCCAAGTTGTCAGCTGCAAGTGCGCTGCCTCCATTAAAACCAAACCATCCAAACCAGAGTAGACCAGCTCCCAGAATTACATAGGGAATGTTTGTTGGTTTAAACTCCGTTCCCATACCTGGAGCACTGGGCGCTTTATTGTCTAAGGCTTTCATTTGATCTTTCCAGTACACACAACCTTTTCTTCTGCCAACGATCAATGCAGCTGCCAAAGCAGATAACCCCGCAGCTATATGAACGACAATGCCCCCCGCAAAATCGACCGCGCCCAAGGCACGAAGCCACCCATTAACGTTCCACATCCAGTGTGCAATAGGTGAGTAGATAATAGTGGACCATAAAATAACAAAAATAAGCAGAGACTTAAATCGAATTCTTTCTGCGCATGCTCCAATTATTAATGCCGGTGTGATAGCGGCGAATTTCAGTTGGAAAGCAAAAAATAGCACCTCAGGAATGCCTGATGCATAAGTTGAATTAACCGTGTTTATGGTTATTCCATTTAAGCCTACAAGTGACAGATTTCCGATAACGCCACCGATGCTAGGTCCAAACACAAGGCTATAGCCCCAAAAAAACCAGACTAGACTAACAACAGCAAAAATGGCGATACACTGAACTAATGTTGACACAAGGTTCTTTCTACGAACTAATCCGCCGTAGAAGAAGGCTAATGCAGGAGTCATTAGCATTACGAGCGCGGTTGATACTAAGACCCAAGCGATATCTGCTGCGTTTTCCATACCTTTCCCTATTTTGGTTGTGTTTGTTCATGCGTTTTGTTAAAACTAATATTTAAACTATGCATTCGCTTCAATTGCAAGTGCAAAAATTAACAGTTGTCCAATATTTTTTTTGTACGCCTTCTGAGTATGCAGTAAAGGTTTCAAAAATCTTGCCTGATCGCAAATTTGTTCAAAAAACAAGTAAAATCAGGTAATTCTGTCCACAACAGAACAAACAATCGAAGGGAAAACAGAAAACAAAAAAAAGAAAAATTGTGGCAGGTGATTAGCCTAATCTAACTGGTAGGCTTCTTCACCGTGTTCGCTTACATCTAAACCTGCATCTTCTGCTTCTTCACTAACTCTCAGCGGAGAGAACAGGTTTACCAACTTTAGTAGCCCATAGGAGCCGAAGAACGAAAACGGCACAATAATCGCGACCGCGATTAGTTGGTCCACGAATTGTCCAACGTTTCCGTAAATTAGACCGCTTGCACCACCGACTGCTGCTGAGGCAAAAATGCCAGTGCCTATGGCGCCCCAAATCCCGCCAACACCGTGACATGCGAAGACATCCAATGAATCGTCGATTCTTGATCTGCCAGCTCTCCAGTTTGCTACTAAGTTGGAGATTATTCCTCCGATAAAGCCCATAATCAAAGCAGCGGTGGGACCAACAAAGCCTGAAGCAGGTGTTATCACCACTAAGCCTACGACTGCACCTACTGCCATACCGACCGCTGATGGTTTGCCTTTAATTAGCCAATCCATTAACATCCAGCTCACAGCTGCTGCAGCTGCCCCCAAGTTTGTAACTACGAGCGCTGAGACTGCTAGGTCGTTTGCTGCTAATGCACTGCCCGCGTTGAATCCAAACCAGCCAAACCAAAGTAATGCTGCACCTAACAGCACATAGGGGATGTTGGTTGGCTTGAAAGATGGAGGCGGAGCGTCTAGCTTTGCCATGTGACTTTTCCATGGAATTGAAAGTCCTGAACCTCCTGGGGATGTTGAGCATGCTCCTGTCTTTCTTCTGCCGACAACGAGAGCTGCAGCCAAAGCGGATACACCAGCGGAAATGTGGACAACTAACCCCCCAGCAAAGTCTATGGATCCTAAGGCTTTTAGCCAGCCATCAGGGTTCCACACCCAGTGAGCGATTGGTATGTAGATAAACGTTGACCACAGTACAATGAAAATTAGAAGTGATCTAAATCTAACTCTTTCTGCGCAGGCACCGATTATTAATGCTGGCGTGATTGCTGCGAATTTTAACTGGAATGCAAAGACTAGCAATGTCGGTACAGTTGCTGCAAGAGCCGGAGTAACGTCGTGTATTCCTATCCCCGCAAGTCCTGCAAGAGATAGGTTTCCAATTACTCCGCCAACGCTGGGACCAAAAGCTAAGCTATATCCGTACACTGCCCATATGATACTTATTACTGCAAATATTATGAAGCACTGAGCGATCGTGGATACTAGGTTTTTTTTCCGCACCAAGCCTCCGTAGAAGAAACCTAATGCGGGGGTCATCAACATTACTAGGGCTGTTGATGTAATTAACCATGCTATATCTCCAGAGTTTGTTACAGTTGCACTCATTTATTATTCACCATTAGACATATGTATACTTTTTTTTGTATTGATTGTGCATTTATCTCATACAACTATATAAAAGTATCCGTTTGAAAATAAATAAAGCAATTTAGTAAATAGACGTTTGAAAAAATCAATGAATAAACCACAATTGTCCACCTTTGACTAATAAAATCTTTAAAACATCAAAATTTATCCATAAAATAACCAAATTATTGACCAATTACCAATAAATCATTAAATTCTATAAAAGCCCTTAACTGACTGATCAAAAAACAAGTCCCTTTTCTCTTCTTACACGTAAAACTTATAACGGTACAATCGCAATCTTTGCGAACAGAAGGTTCACAACAAATGAAATTTGGCGCATACACTTTTCAACCGCAAAAAACCCAAGGATTCGACTTCCAAGTTCTCCGTGTAAAACCAGAAACCGGCATCAGAATAAAAGCAGAATCAGACATGTACAGCAACATTGCAGTATTTGCTGACACTTTGACTGTACAGAACCATCCCGACTGGGTTTCTCAGTCACCACTTGGTCCAGCTAAATTTGGAAACAACAACTTCAATATCTATTGGAGTATGGTGTGCCCTACACAGCCCGATTACAGAGAAGAACAATTAAAATACATCGCAGAATTGGACAGACAATCACCAGGAATATGGCTAAACAGCCAATACTTCGCTGACCACGACCACTGCACCTGCTCCCGATGCCAAGAAAAGTGGCGCCAAAGCGGCCTAAGCTGGCTTGAATGGCGCAAAAAAGAAGTAAATAATTACATGGCTCAAATCCGTGACACAGTCAAAAAAGAACTTGTATTCTGCCTCCAACCAGATCCAGTAAGCTCATATGAACGCTACGGCGTAGATTTTAACGATTTTGCGAAATACGCCGACAAATTCTGTGTTGTGATGTTCAGCAAAAACTATGCAACGCCCTGGTATTGGGAAATGTTGGTGAGAGGCTTCAAGAAAATTCTAAGCAAACCTTTCTACGTGAGTTTGTACGTTTATGGTCCTGGCGACAACCCAAAAGATGTGCCTTTACCATCCGAACTGATGACTGTAACAGTCAGATGTGCTCGAGCAGGCGCCGATGGCTTTCTCTACCTAACTGACGGCAATAGCCAAATAGTAGATTTCCAAAAAGCTGCATTCACAAACACAGCGCTACTTTCACGCCTTAGAACGTTTGGCGGAACGCCGGTTCAACAGGTTATTGACCGGTTTGAAGATTGGAAAAAAATTCCTTAGATCTGCCTTTTCTTGGTTTTTCATCAAATTTTTTTTATCTCATCGCTAAACTACCAAAAGTTCTTGATTACCCTTTACGATTTTCTATATCTCAACAAAGCCGCAAACCCGCCTAACCCTGCAAGCTTTGCTTTTTCTTCAGACTCAGCAGATATAACCTCAACTCTAGCATCGGTTTGCGACGCAGCATCTTCCAAAACATCAATTATGTCTTTCTCTTCAACTTGATATTCAAGTGCAGTACATTTTTCGCATGGGCTTGAAGTAATCTTCTTCATGGTTTGTAAATCATTTTTGTTCAATATCACTGCTTTTAATTGTCCGCATCTTTTACAAACTGTTTCATATTCAATCCTTTCCGAACTGTCCGTTGAAAGCACAACTTCAGCTTCGCCTTTCTTTAGCGCTTCTAAAACTGAATCTAAGCCGTAAGTAACCAAACCGTTTTGTTTAGCTAATTCAGCGAGAACTCTTTGTACAGCTCTTTTTTCTTCGGGCACACACATTTCTTTTATCGTTTCAGATGATTTGCTGAGAGCTTCTCTGACGCCTTTTTCCCCCGTAAACTGCGTATCAACCATGTCCAATAGCGAATTTTTAAGTTCGTAGTGGAGATAATTGCCCTCAACAAACTCGTTTTTGGTCTTTCCCGGACCTCCGACGATTAAGACTGTAACTTGATTATTTTCCAAAAACAGTTTCGCTGCATGTTCCGCAATTCGACGGAAAAAGAAGTTGACTTCCATATCACGTTCACGTTCATACCGCCTTTGACTTTGGCCTCCTTTTTTTGTCTTCCCTGGAATTCCTGAAGTGATGTCTCTGCCAAGTTCCAGCTGATCTACAATAAATAGGCCAAAACCTGCTTCTTTTGAATCTAAAGCGATTAATCCTACTTTTTTTTGGTCTCTAAGCATTTCTCTTAGCGGTTCAAGCTGGAAATGGTTGTCAACTTTGGAGATGTATTTTCCGATGGGTTTTGGTGGGACAATTTGTTCAAAAATTGTAACTTCTTCTTCCATATTGTTTATGACAGTTCCCGCGAACATTGCGAGTCCGTTTTCTGGGATCTCTTTTTGTTGTTTAAGGTGATGAGTTATGTTTTTGAGGTTTTCTTTAAAGTGCTTTTTTTCGTTATCGAATCTCATGTCGGTGGAATCAGATTCTCCTTTAAGGAAGGCGATAACATCATCGATTGATGTCTTTGGTGGAATGTAGAGTGAAACAAAATTCGTTTCTCTTCCTTGGTGGTTGGATAAATATGCTATAATCTTTCTTAGTTTGTGTAATTTTACTGAATCAGAGCTAGCTTCATGACATGCGTGAAAATGGTTTATTTTTTGATCAATCAATTTATGCGCCTTCACATCGGTTATGGTTTTGAATAATTTATCAATTCCTTAACATGTACGTCTCAAAATTCTTCTTTGGGCCTAATGGCGCGGGATGTGGGAATTGAACCCACGCGGCCTTTCGACCACAGACTTAGCAGGCCTGCCCCATACCAGGCTTGGGGAATCCCGCACGCCAATATTCTGTTCTAAGCCCGATTTGGAGACATTGAGATGTTCAATTTGAACACCAAAGTGGTCAGTCTCAGAAGTTGAGTGTAAGGTAATTTAATTAAAGTTTTCTGAGCATTTAAAGAGTAAAACTGCTGTTGCGAATATCCCTTTGGTTTGTGAAGCAAATGTCAATTACTTGCTGAGGGTATCTGGTGTCCAAAAAATCTTTTATCCATGAATAGGCTGATTCCGAAAAAAGCAGTAAGTCCTTTTATGTTATTCTTGACTAAAAAAGGGAGAAGGAAAGAGCTACTGCAGACTCTTTTTAATGGGCAGAGTATTCAATGCCTTTAAGAGTCATCTACACGCTCAATTTCTTCTTCTTTATTTAGGAAAGTGCTCTTTCCCAAAAATAATTAGGTCTCGAGGGGATTTAAGATTTATGTATTGTAAGGAAGCTACAACTAATTTTAAAATAAGAGTTAACAAGCAAATTTTTCTACACTTAGCCATATCCTTCTAAAACTTTAGCCCTTTTGAGAAATAATGCAGCCCCATTTTTTTGGTAAATGATTGAAACTTAAATAGAAAAAAGTTCCAATAGTAAATCATGGCTTTCCAGTTAATTACTCTTCCAATCTCAATAATATTCGTTCTTGTTTTTGCACTAGCCTCTATAACTGTCTTTTATAAAATGAGAAAAGAAGCAAAAATTTACCGTTTCCTATTCAACATAACAATAATTGGGATAACGATATTGGTGGTTTTATTTGTTTACTCAATTATCGTAACCTTCTTGATAGTTTAAAATTGCATGTAAATTTATCATTCATTTCATGATATTTCTAATGATTTTCACTTTTTGGCAAAGGTTTTTGCCTAACAATTAAGGTTGAGTTTTTAGAAAACCATAGGATAACCTTCGTGGTCTTGGTCATCTGACAATAATTCTCTGCAGGTTTGGAATGCGTTGCAGAATTACTTGGCAACTTTGGCTCAAGCTTATACATTTACGATACCCAAGTCTATACAGCATCAGATAAACGAGTCAAATTCTGTACTGGAACAAAACAAGCTGAATTTGCCTTAATGACGTAACTATTCCTTTAAATTATGCATTTTACTATCTAAACAAAGACCAAATACGCAGGTTTTCTGCGGTAGATAGTTGGTGCTTAAATGACGATTAAACTTTCAAAATCTGAAATAACCTTCGTTAAAGAACTTCCCGTATGTCGCTTAGCGACTGCAACCGAAGATTGCGAGCCAGTGGTGCGTCCAGTTTGGACAGTTTTTGACGGGGTTTATGTTTACTTTGCCTCTGATCCTGACACTCCAAAACTGGAGCATATCGAGTCTAATCCCCAAGTGTCTCTGGTTTTTGATGACTACGACCATAGTAATTGGTCAAATAACAAAGGTGTCCGCATTCAAGGTGAAGCGGAAATTCTCTGGAAAGGCAAAGAATACGTATATGCACATGATTTGCTGAAAGAGAAATTTCCTGAGTATACAACTGCGGATGGTGGCTGGAAAGAAGGCGAAGTGCCCATAATCAAGGTGACTCCGACGAGTATTAGTAGATGGTCTTCAGGAAAATGGAAAAAATAACCCAATACTCTCTTGTAAAACTACAAAATGAGATACCCAAAAGCTTATCCCCAAATCGTTACAATACCGTTTTAGAGGGTTAGGCTATATCGGTTCCAGGCAGAACTTTGGGCTTAATAGCAAGTATAACAGCTATTGTTTTACCCATCGTTGCAATAGCAGGATTAGCAACATTCGTATTTTCTATAATAGCAGCCTTTACATCTGGAATTGGAACCACTTTGCCCGTGAGTACCTTTGCTTTTTCTATCGGAATAGGTTTGTTCCTTCTTGTCTTAATCATCATGGCTATTTTAGAGTTCATCGCCTTTGCTTTGTCAATGTATAAGTTATCTCATTACTATAGTGAACCTGCAATATTTAGAAACTTGCTGTATGCAATTCTTGTAGCGCTTGTGTCAATAACTGTTAGTGCTATTTTAGAAGGTGTTTTTATCTTTGTTTTATTTGCTCAATTGCCCAATCCTTCACCGACTATACCTTTTTTTCAGTTTTCTACTTAGGAGTAATCGCTGTTAGCATTAGCTTGTCGATAGTGCGTGGCTTCTTTGTCATGCGCACGTTTAATAAACTAAAAGACAAATCGGGTATAGACTCTTTTGGAACCGCTGGGCTACTTTACATAGTAGGCACAGTAGTTCCCGTCGTTGGTTGGGTAGCCTGGATTTTCGCCTTTATTGGATTCAACAAACTCAAGTCTGCCACTGCTCAAACTAATTTCTATCAAACTCAGCATTCAACAACACCGGCGCACACAAAAAGTTGCCCCAATTGTGGAACAGAAAACCCCCCCGACCCAATTACTGCGGGTCATGTGGCAAATCCATATAATAACGCCAATTTATCAATTAACCATTCTTCCAATATCCAGCTTCATAAAAAATCTTATATTTGAGATGCGGTTCCTTTTGGATAGAAAAGTTGTGATTAGTTTATGTCTGTTAAAATAACACCCGAGTATATTGACCTCTTAAACAAGGCAGTTGAACGCGAACTCCAAGTTTCTATTCAGTATTTTCTTCAACATGCAAAAATGGAAAAACTAGTCCGCCGAACAATTCCCGAAAATATACTGCTCGATAAAACCACTTACGACGCAGTTGGAAAAGTTCTCAAAGAAATATCAATCCAAGAAATGAAACATGCCGCAAGCATAATGGAACGCATATACCTTCTGGGCGGTCAAGCAACCACCAAAGCAAGCAAACCTGTAATCGGCGACAGCATAAGCGAATTCGCCAAATTAGGCGTTGCAGCAGAAGACGAAGCAATCGCACTTTACCGCAAAATCATAGAAACAGCAGCGCAAATAGGTGACTGGCAAACACGTGAACTTTTCGAAAAAATCTATAAAGACGAAGAAGATCACCTCTTCAAATTCCAAGAATACACCAAGTTCCCGGACGAAAAAGAAACCCCAAGCACAGTTCCCCTCCCTGAATGGAGGAAAATCTACACTGATGATTACTTTGCTCTTCTAAACAAAGCTGTGGCAGCCGAAATAACAGGAATCGTGCAGTACACTAACCAACATGAAAAAGCCAGCTTTCTTGCCTTACGAATGAAAAACACCCCACTTGAAACTATTGCAGACACTAACAAAGCGAGCGTTGTCAGCAAACTCCTCAAAGACATCTTTATGGTAGAAATGGAACATCTTGAAAAAATTAGCGAACGCATTTATCTTCTTGAAGGCGAAGCAGCAACCAAACCTGATCCCTTGCCAGTTGTCGGCGAAACCGCAGACGACTTCCTAAAGCTTGACCATTCTCTCGAAAGCAGCGCTATTGCACTTTACCGCCAAATCATTGCTGAAGCTCTGAAACGAGGGGATACTACAACACGACGAATTTTCGAAGACATTGTACTGCAAGAAGAAGAGCATTTCTGGACATTTGACGATTTCGTTAAATAAAATTTCTTTCTCTTTTTTGTTTTTTTACATTTTCGAATATTTCTTAAATGCATTTCTGATACTTTGGTAAATGGTAAAAATCCAGTGTTGTTAAAAAGACATTTTTCCGAAAAGTTAAATTCCTTTGTTTCCAAAGAGTAATATAGCAGAGGCTAAGAGGATGAGCAAGAATAATCAGCCTCGTTGCATAAACTGCGGAAACTTTATCGACGAATGCAAATGTGTATGCCCCTATTGTGGCGAAACAGCAAAATGCACCTGTTGTATAGGCAGCGATAAAGCAACTGGCGGCGGATAACCTCTCTACAAAATTTTCAAGGAAAGAAAAACGATATGGCAATTGAAAGCTTAAATTGGATGGCCGGCGGACCACAAGGAAGCGGCGTTGATACAGCATCAACCATTTTTGGAAGAGCCTGTGGTTATGGCGGTTTGTATGTTTTTGGCAGAAGAGAATACCACTCAAACATCAAAACTATGCATAGCTATTTCCATCAACGCGTATCCAAACAACCCACTTTAGCAAACATTAGCGATGTTAACTTGCTTGCGGCATTTGACGCTGAAACCGTGGTTCGTCACGTTGACGAAGTAGTAGCAGGTGGTGGCATAATCGTTGATTCCCGGCATTTGAATGTTAATGTTCTCAAAGATATTGCGACATTTTCAGAGGATTATAAAGCGCAAATTAGTGCTTTTATGAAGGAAAACGCTATCGGCGAGACAATCAACGATTTTCTTTCTTACGCAAAGCAGCGAAATGTTTTGGTTTTTCCAGTTCCCTATATGGATTTGTTAGAGCAAATCGGACAGAAACTCAACATTGAAAAAGTTAGTTTACTTTCAAAAATGATAAACGTACTTTCCATCGGGATATCGTTTGCGCTTTTAAAATATGATAAAAAACTAGTCGAAGATGCAATTAGAGCCACCTTACACGAAAAACTTGTCGATATGAACATTACCGCAGTCAACCATGCCTATGACTATGCAAATAAAACATTTGATGTTAGCTCTTTTAAGCACAAACTTGAAAAACAAGCAGTAGATGAAAAAAGAATTTTCCTAACCGGAAACCAAGCAGTAGCTATGGGCAAAGTCTTGGGTGGATGCCGAGTCCAAACATACTACCCCATCACGCCAGCGGCAGATGAAAGTGAATATTTAGAAGCTCATGAAATACTCAAAACCAAACAAGAAAAAGAGGCCATAATAGTTATCCAAACTGAAGATGAAATTGCGGCAGTTAATTCTGCTTCGGGTGCATGTTTGACGGGTGCTCGAGCAGCTACAAGTACTTCTGGTCCTGGTTTTTCTTTAATGGCCGAAGGTTTAGGTTGGGCAGGCCACAACGAAGTACCACTTGTGATAACTTACTATCAGCGTGGTGGACCTGCAACAGGGCAACCTACAAGGCACTGTCAGCAGGATTTGCGGTTTGTTATGCATGCGGCTCATGGAGAATTTGCACGAATTATTCTTGCTTCGGGTGACATTCAGGAGTGTTTCTTTGATGCTGTTCATGTTTTCAACTTAGCTGAGAAATATCAGATGCCAGTGATTCATCTGCTTGACAAAGCTATGGCTAACTGCTCCCAGACTTACCCGGAGTTTGACTATAGAAAAGTGAAAATTGACCGTGGATTAATCGTGGGTGAAAAAGAGCTTGAAGGCAAAACATACAAACGGTTTCAATTTACGGAAACTGGCGTCTCTCCCAGAGCTCTTATCGGTACAAAGAATGCGATTCAATGGTACTCAGGTGACGAGCATAACGAGATGGGCAACATCAATGAGGAACCAATCAACAGAAGGAAAATGGTGGAGAAACGAATAAACAAACTTGAATTAGTCGATAAAGATGTGCCAATGGATTTGAAAATAAACTTTTTCGGCGACAAAGATGCAGAAAACATTGTTGTAAGTTGGGGTTCACCTAAAGGTGCAATAATTGAAGCAATAAATCAGCTTAAAGATGAAGGCTTCAAAATTGGCTTTATGCAAATACGCCTGCTTCATCCGCTTCCGTCCGCCTACATTCAAGAAATGCTTAAAAACAAAAAACGCGTCATTGACGTTGAAGACAACCACAACGCCCAATTAGGCAGCGTAATCACTGAGCAAGCGCTGGTTAAACCCAACTATTACATTCTCAAATACACGGGCAGACCTATGATGACAACTGAAGTCTATCAAGCCCTCAAGTTGATTTTAACAGGAAAAGCAACCGAAAGGCAGGTGTTGATGAATGGCAGTTAGAAAACCACTAGACTATAAAACCGATGTTTACGTAGATTGGTGCCCCGGATGTGGAGACTTTGGAATATTGAGTTCTCTGCAGATGGCGCTGGCAGAATTAAACCTTGAACCCCACAACGTAGTCGTAGTTTCAGGAGTTGGAAATTCTAGTAAAACGCCACATTTTGTCAAAGTAAACGGAGTTCACACGCTCCACGGAAGACTTCTACCCTTTGCAATGGGCATAAAAGTTGCCAATCCAAACCTTGAAGTCATTGGTGTGGGCGGTGATGGGGATGGCTTAGGTATCGGTGCAGGACACTTCGTTAATGCAGGAAGACGAAACATAGACATGGCTTATCTAATATACAACAACGGCGTATACGGTTTAACTAAAGGTCAAGCATCCCCTACGCTTAAACTTGGAATGCAAACCAAATCCCTGCCAAAACCAAACATCAACGAAGCAATTAATCCAGTTGCCTTAGCAATTACATCAGGTTACACATTTGTTTCAAGGTCATACGCGTTTGATGTTATGCATCTAAAAAACACAATAAAACAAGCAATTCAACATAAAGGATTAGCATTAGTAGACTGTTTGCAGCCTTGCCCCGCGTACAACAATATTAACACTAAAGATTGGTATGCAGGTGAAGACCGAAAAGACTCCTCAGGTAAACCCCAATCGAGACTATACAAGTTAGAAGAGATCGATTTTGACCCCGAGGTTCACGAAGCTAGCGAGGCATTCAAGAAAAAAGTGGCTGGTTTAGAGAAGGCAGAGGAATGGGGTGACCAAATTCCTATTGGTGTATTCTACAAAAACGAGTTAGAGCCTACTTTTCAAGAACGCTTTGCGGGGAGGATACCATTTTACCTGCAGAATCCACCTGCTAAACAGCAACTTAAAGATGCAAACGGAAACTCGTTAGTTGACCTCAGCGAGTTCATGGATGATCTCAAAACAAGCTAAGATTATAATATGAAAAAGTGAGAAGCTTCTCCTTTCTTCCCACATCCTACTTCTTTGTGATGCATATAAACCCCTAATTCTATTATCGATATATGTCAGCGACAAGTTTTTCTTAGCCTTCACTTACATAGCAGTCCGCAGTGAACCGCGGTGTGCAAATGCAATAGAACACTAAGTCGGTTTCGCCTATGTTTGTGATGCTTTGTGATGTCTCTGGTGGGATAATGACAACATCGCCAACGTTTACTTCAGTTGGTTTTAAACCTGCAATTGTTACTTTTCCTTTTCCGTGGGTGATTAGGTAAATTTCCTCTACTCCTTTGAGGTGATGGGGTACGGTTGTGACGCCTGGTTTAACTCTAGCTCGGGCAATCGAAATGGCTTTTTCACTATAGTTTTCGCCGACAAAGCATCGCTCGGCTGTATAGTTTTCGTTTATCTGATTGGCTTCTTTAATTATAGGTCTCATTAATAGTCCATCTTTTAGTGGTTAGGTTTGAATAATAAAGTGCATCTGTGCATGTAAAGCTTTTTTGATTATATTGCTTGCGCAAGGCTTAACCTATCTAATATTCAGATGAATATGGTTTCTTTTACGATTTCAGGTTATTTTTTGATTTATTGTTTTTGTGCTTTTTGTGTATTTTTTATGGTGTTTGTTTTGGAGTTTCGGGTCTTATTGCAGGTTTAATGTGAAAACAACTTATATATGCGCTAAGGATAGTGTATGAGACATGCTTATCAACACTACGCATATATTTGCCGCATGAGTATGTATACCTATGAGATGTCCCTACTGTAACTCTGAAGAAAACAAAACCCTCGAAACTCGTGATTCTCCAGAGAACACCACACGAAGACGAAAAGAATGCATCAGTTGTGGCAAACGCTATACAACATACGAGTACCTAGAAACTATCGAACTAATGGTTAGAAAAAAAGATGCTCAGATAGAACGCTTTGACGTAAACAAAATAATCCGTGGCTTGCAGAAAGCATGTGAAAAAAGGCCCGTGACCATGAATCAAATTAATGAGTTAGCCAGCAAAGTACGCCAAGACCTCATGTCAAAGGGTGCCGAGGAAGTTTCATCACGAGAAATCGGCGACCTCATAATAAAATATCTGAAAAGTGTTGACCGAATTGCATACATTCGCTTTGCTTCGGTTTACAAGCAATTTGAAGAACCTGAAGATTTCAGAAAATTACTCTTAGAAGTGAAAAAATCATGAAGTTTGTCTTAAAACGAGATAGTAAATTAGAACCATTCGATCAAGAAAGAATCACAATAGCCATTTGGAAAGCTGCAAAAGCAGTAGGCGGTAAAGACAAGGAACAATCTAAACTCATCAGCGACAAAGTCGTAGCTGAGCTTAACAAGATTTACGGTGATGATGGTGTGCCCACCGTTGAAGGTATTCAGGACCTTGTTGAAAAGCAGTTAATTGAAAACGGACATGCCCAAACGGCAAAGGCATACATTCTGTACCGTAAACAGCACACCGATATGCGCGAGTTAGCATCGTTGCTTAGTTCTTCTGACATGGTAGATCAGTACCTTGAGGTTGAGGATTGGCGTGTTAAAGAAAACAGTAACATGAGCTATTCGCTTCAAGGTTTAAACAATTACCTCTCCTCAACGGTTATTGCCAAATATTGGATTTCACGAATTTATCCTTCAGATATAGCTGAGTCTCACTTCTCAGGTGACCTGCACATTCACGACTTGGGGGTCTTGGGTCCTTACTGTGTCGGCTGGGATATCAGCGACTTGTTACTTTCAGGTTTTGGCGGTGTCTCAGGTAAAATTGAAAGTAAACCCGCTAAGCACTTCCGTACTGCGCTTGGGCAAGTTGTGAACTTTTTCTACACATTGCAAGGCGAAGCGGCAGGTGCACAGGCTTTCAGCAACTTTGACACTTACCTAGCTCCATTCATACGATATGACCATTTAACTTCCAAAGACGTTGAGCAGGCTCTGCAAGAATTCTTCTTCAACATGAACGTGCCAACCCGCGTCGGATTCCAAACTCCATTCACTAATTTAACTTTGGATTTGACTGTTCCTAACTTCATGAAGGATGAAGCCGTATTGTTCAACGGAAAAGTCACTCAAGACACCTACGGTGACATGACAAAAGAAATGGCCATGTTCAATACTGCCTTTGCATCAGTTATGAAACAGGGCGACTCCAAAGGCCGAGTTTTCACCTTCCCCATTCCAACCTACAACATTACCGAAGACTTCGACTGGGACTCACCGGTCTCACAAGCCATCTTTGAAGTCACAGCCAAATATGGCGTTCCATACTTTAGCAACTTTGTCAACAGCGACATGAAACCCGAAGATGTGCGCAGCATGTGCTGCCGTTTACGAATTGACAATCGGGAATTACGTAAACGCGGAGGCGGTTTCTTCGGTGCCAACCCATTGACAGGTAGCATCGGTGTTGTAACATTGAACATTCCACGAGTCGGATACTTAGCTAAAGACGAAGATGAATTCTTCGAGCGTTTAGGTACTTTAATGGAAACCGCACGTGCCAGTTTAGAGCTTAAACGTAAAGTTCTGGAAGCATTTACCGAAAATGGTTTGTATCCATATTCACGCCGCTATCTGCGACATGTAAAAGAAGGCTATGATAAGTATTGGAAGAACCATTTCTCAACCATAGGCATCGTAGGAGTTAACGAAGCAATCGTGAACTTGCTGGGGCAAAACATTGCATCTAGAGATGGACAAGCCTTTGCAGTTAAAATGCTCAATTTCATGCGTAAACGTTTAGCAGATTACCAAGAGGAAACAGGTAGCATCTACAACCTTGAAGCCACCCCCGCCGAAGGCACAAGCTACCGCTTAGCACGTATAGATAAAAGACGTTACCGCGATATCATATTTGCTAACCAGAAAAACGTTGTCTCCGACCATGCTCAACCCTTCTACACTAACTCTTCCCAGCTTCCAGTTGACTTTTCTGGCGACCTCTTTGATGCACTTGAACATCAAGAAACTTTGCAGTCACTATATACAGGTGGAACAGTATTCCATATATTCCTTGGTGAACGTCTGCAATCATGGAAATCCGCAGCTGAACTAATCAAGAAAGTCGCGTGGAACTCTAAACTCCCCTACTTCACTCTGACCCCAACCTTTAGCGTTTGCCCAACTCATGGCTATACAAGCGGTGAACACAGACAATGCCCTGTATGCGGCTCACCAAGCGAAGTTTACTCACGTGTCGTGGGTTACCTCCGACCAGTTGATCAATGGAACGACGGTAAACAAGAAGAGTTTGCCATGCGCAAAACCTTCGACCGCTCCACAGTTATCTCAACCGCACCAGTGACAGCTTAGGTGAACATGTGAAGTGAAGTTTAGCGGACTGCAAAAAACCAGTCTCTTGGATTTCCCTGACAAAGTAGCAAGCGTGCTCTATACACCTGGCTGCAATCTCCGTTGTCCTTTTTGCCATAATTGGCGAATCATAGTTGACCCACAACCACCTTTTCTCCAAGAAGGCGCTGCCCTACAAATTTTGGAGCGCCGAAAGAAATACGTTGACGCTGTCGTTATCTCAGGAGGCGAACCATGCATGCACAAGGAACTTCCAAGGTTTCTCGCTAAACTTAAAGAACGTGGATTCAAAGTAAAACTAGACACAAACGGTTTCTATCCTAATGTTCTGAAAGAATGCCTACCACAAGTTGATTACGTTGCAATGGACATCAAAACCAGCCAGGAAAAATACAAGCTGCTGGGCGCAACCGACACAACGGGTTTCATGAAATCCATTGACCTTCTAAAGTCAGGCAAAACCCCATTTGAATTCCGCACAACAGTAGTTCCGGAAATCGTAACTGCCCAAGACATTACTTGCATAGCTAAAATGATTAACGGTTCAAAAATTCATGCCCTTCAACAATTCGTGCCCCAAGACACGCTGGATAAACATTTTCAAACTTTGATGGTCTATGCTCCCGAAACGATTTCTGAATTCGCAAAAGAAATCCAACAATTCACAGATAAAGTAGTTTTGAGGATATAATCTTCAAAGGGTGGTTTTTGCTAAGAGATTGCAGAAACAGCAACTAGAGTTCTTTCTTAAAATAATGTTCTAGCAGTCTTCTGGTTCCTCTGCGCATAATCTCTGAAAGCGTTGCGGCAGTAATTCCCAGTTTTGCTGCCAACTCTGCCATTCCAATTTGCCTAGGATAATCAAAAAAGCCGCTTTTAAGCGCCAACCAGAAAATTCTCTCCTGATTCTCTGTTAAAACTCCGATTTGTTGTTCAAATTTGCCTATTTTTACAACGTTAACTTTGTGACCTGCTTTTTCTAAGTCTGTGATTATTCCTCTATAGGATTCAAATGTAGGTACCATGAAACTGTAGGTTATGATGTTGTTTTGCATACTTTTTCCTGAAACCAAAAAGGCATCATGTCCAAGAATCGTGTTGCATACTTCGCAGCCTTCGCTTTCAAGCCAAACTGAAGACTTACTCTCCACATGACCTTTGGTGGCGAGTTCTTTTGGGACTTTTTTTGCCTGATCTTCGCCGATGTCCATTAGATGCCGAACTGAGCCTGTGCTTGAGCTACGCACGTCTACCACTTTGAGGTGGCTAAAACCTAGAGAGGCGAGTTTGCCTACCATTTTGCATTGTTTATTTTCGACTTCGATAACAACTTGATAGGGTTCACGCCAATTATCAACCAAACTAATCAACCTTTAAGACTAATCTGTTGAAGGTACTGTTTAAAGGTGATTGGAAAAAAATAATAAAGGGAAAAGGGTTAGATTTTGTAGTATTTTGCGTACAGCACAATGCCCGCTATCAAGATTCCGATGCAACTTACTGAAACTACTGTAAAATCAAGTAGTATTGTTGTGCTTGTAAGAGGCGCGCCGCGAAGGAATAGCGAAGTTAAGGCGTCAGTTACATAGTAGCTGGGAATAAATTTGCCTATGATTTGGGCGCCGCCAGAGAGGGATGCGCCGACAAAGGTTCCTAGAAACAGTTGTGGTAGTACGAAGAGGAAGCTTAAGCCTGTGGCTGCGCTTGAGGATTTCGCGACGGTGGCGGTGATTAATCCGAACCCTACGTTGGATACGCTGAATACTAAGACCAAGATGAATGCAAATATGTAGCTTGTGATACCGACTGCTGGTTTGAAGCCCATGACATAAGTCATTGCGAAAACCAATGATGCTTGAATCAACGCTATGGCCATGTAGGATAGCACTTGGCTGCTCATGAATTCGGTTGGTGTTATAGGCGAGATGCGGATGCGTTTCATCATGCCGTTTTCTTTGTCTTGTGTGAATGATTGAGCCACCATCATTATGAGGAATATCGAAGCAAATGTGAACATGCCTGGTGCAATGAAGTCAAGAGTTGAAGCTTGTTTTACTTCGACTAATGATGCAGTTTGTAATGTTAGTGGACTTTGATTTGTTTGTTGGTTTTGGTTGACTATGCCTGTTAGGACTTGTTGGATGATTGGTGGAACAGCTTGGGTCGCGACCAATGAGCCTTTGTCAAGGTAGAGCGGTACTGTTGTGTTGACCCATTGATTGGGACTATTTGGCGATTCAAAATACGCTGTGATGCTTTGGCTAAAGCTGGCTGGAATGAGTAATACTGCTTGAACTTTTCCTTGACTTAAATCTGCTTGGGCAGTTTGGTTGTCATCATAAATGTGGACGTTGATTATTTTGGTGTTTGATAGTGCATCGATGAACATTTGAGAGTATTGCTGGCTATTTGCTTGGTCTTGGCTTGCTATGCCAACTTGATAGGTTGTAGTTTGATTGCCGCCAAAGCCACCAAAGGAAGCGCCAAAGGCAAATACGAAAACTATGGGGAACAAGAAGATCATGAATAAAACTGCAGGTTCACGGATGGTTTTCTTTAGCTCTTTTTTGGTTAACGCGAAGACTCTTTGAAGATTCACTTAGAGTTCCTCCCGCATGTTTCTTCCTGTAAGTTGTATGAAGACCTCTTCCAAGTTTTTGACTTTGTTTTTGGATATGAGCTCTTTTGGAGTTCCTATTGCTATAAGATTGCCGTGATCGATTATTCCAACTCTATCGCAGAGTTCTTCGGCTTCTTCCATGTAGTGAGTTGTTAAGATTATGGTTTTGCCATTGGTTTTTTGTTCTCTGATAAAGTCCCATACTGCATGCCGAGATTGGGGATCCATGGCAACGGTGGGTTCATCTAAGAATGCAATTTGGGGGTCATGTATTAGGGCAAGTGCGAGACTTAAACGTCGTTTCATTCCGCCACTGTATTTTGCGGTTACTCTTTTTGCATCTTCTTTGAGCGACATCTTTTCTAGCAATAGCTCACTTCTTTGTTTGATAGCTTTCTTGTTCATCGCATACAGGTTTCCGAATAAAGCCAGATTTTCTGCGCCAGATAGGTATGGGTAGATTGCTGTTTCTTGGATGCATACTCCGATGAGTTCTTTTACTTTCTGTTGATCCTTTTCGATGTCGTAGCCGTAGATTGTAGCTGTTCCGCTTGTGGGTTTTATTAATCCACATAGAATGCTGATGATGGTTGTTTTTCCTGCTCCGTTGGGTCCTAGTAGTCCAAATAGTTCACCTTTGGCTACTTGGAGGCTAAAGTTTTCCACAGCCAGTTTGTCTTCATATTTTTTAGTTAAGTTATCTATTTTTATTGATGTTTCACTCATTTCTAATCCTTCCATTGAGTCTACATGGGAGTCTGCGAATTTAGTTTCATGTTTACTAATCAATTTAACAAAATGCCCTTTAAACACCTAATAAGTCACTTTTTGACATCAAATAATTGAAAAAAGGGAACCCCATTCTTAAGGAACTTTATCCCTCCAGGTTTTGAAAATGTACCCTGTGTAGATTATGTTCGGGGCAACGGCCTGAATTGTTGGCTCCGATTCCATGCTTTCACGGATGTCCTTGAGCTCTTTGGTAGTAGGTGTCCAAACCATGAAAACATAGCTGTCGGGAATGTTGCTGAAACTCCAATAGAAAATTGTGTTCGGGTAATGTTTCTGCAAAATTAGGTTTGCTGCATTGGGGTTTGCATCACTTTTGATGTTAACATGAAAGATGCTCATAATGTCATTTGAAGCGTCAGGGTACCATTCGATCGAAAACTGAATCAAAAAATTCTTAATCATCATCGAAAGTCTTCGGCGAATAGTTTTTGTTGAAATACCCAACTCTTCTGCCACGGCTGATAGTGGTTTTCGTGAATCATCCTTTAGGGAACGGATGATTTTGTAATCTAATTCGCATAGCTTGTTTTTTGAGTCAAGTTTGACATTTTTCAGCATGGGTGGAAATGGAAATCCTGTTAAGCCTACTGTGGGTTCTGGTATCTCTGCGTTTTCCTTTACAAAACGAACCAGTGCCTCCATTTCGCTTAGCCTCTTTAAGTAAGCGCCGATGTAGAGGAAATTCCCCCCTCCCACGGCAAGCCAGTAAATTGATCCTTGATTCTCCATTTTTGTTTTTAGACTGGCAATTGATTTGGTTTTGGAGTTGCCGTAAATAAAGACGTGGATAGCGTTTTGGGCGAAGATGCTCAAGTTTGTGGTGAACTTGCGTATTATGCCTGTGTCGATTAAGCTTTGGATGCGATTATGTACTGCTGTGACTGATAAGTCAAGTTTTTCTGCAAGTTCTCGGTAGGACACCCTTGAGTTTGCGAGAAGAAGTTGACAGAGTATCAAATCTGTTTTGTCCAATGTTCCACCGGTCAAGCGCTTATATTTGTTTTATTTGTTTAAAGACTTATGGGAGTCTAATAGGTTATTCAATCTTTCAAGATCAACTACTCTTTTGTTTAGTCAAGAAAAGTTGACTGTTTAACTTCTTGATTAGTCAACAAATCTTGACAAGAACGCTTTTATGGGTAACTCTGTAGCCCAATATTTGAAAAGATTTGAGTGGATAATGTAGGATAATGGTATATTGTTTGAATCAAGCAGTTTCTTTGGATCATTAGGTAGAGAGGTTGTCTGCAAAAATATATGAATACAAAACGACAATGCTGTTATATGGGCAAGGGTGGGAAATATTAAACAACGAACTTTTCTTTGTTTATCTATTGCGACCCTTGTTGTCGTTTGTTTGCTTAGTGTGCAATACGTTGAGTTGGGCAATTCTTGTTATGGCCCTTGCATAACCTCTGATATAGACAAAACCCAACTGGACATAAATCAAACAGTCACAGTAACAGGGCAAGTTTGTCCAGCGGCTAATAATAAATCCATTCGCATTGCCTTTACCAGACCTGATTATACCTACATCGAACAATACTCATTAACTGACCCAGTTAGCGGGAATTTTTCAGTTACTCAAGTGCTTGACATGGCAGGGTACTGGAATATTTTTGCCATCGACGGGCATATCTGCGATCGTCTCTTTGCCCAAGTCACTGATCCAGCCAATCCCGACGCACCTCCTCCAAGCCCAAGTGTACCTTTAAACTACAAACCTAACTACTCCGTAATCGGTGTCACAGCGGTCTTCTTAAGTGCTGGTTCACTTATATTCTATTTTGGGACAAGAAATAAAACTCGAAAAATTAGTTCCATACGCTTATTTGTCCAAGTAGCTTTAATTTTTGTTATATTTTTTGGCATATTTATTGATCACTATGGTTTGCCTGTGCCTGCTGCACAGATTGCACCACACGAACTCGATATTGAAACTAGTGTTTTGGGTGTGGGTATGCCCGATGGAATTCCAGCGCCATTCTTTGGCTGTTTCTACCCTTGTGGAAGAATTACAACTTGTGCTCTCTGGCAGATTCAAGCTTACATTTATCCGTTCTTTGATGTTGGCGGTGGCTGGGGCGTTCATTACGATTCTGCAGGATTGGCTAGGTTGGCGGTAGTCTTTGGCATCATTATTTTAGCTGCTGTTGTTTTGGGAAGATTTTGGTGTGGTTGGGTTTGCCCCTTCGGACTATATGTTGATTTGATGACCCGTCTGCGTAAGGCTCTGAAGATTAAGCGTAGAGAGTTATCTGAAAAATTTAATACCCGTTTCCACCAGTTAGGCTATGTCATCTTAGCGCTCATAATTATATTAAGCGTGGTTTTCGGGGCTCAAGCAATCGCGGGCACGCAGTTGGTAGAGGGAACCGAAAAAGGGGGTTTTGTGTATACTTACTTCTCGGCGCCGTTTTGTCAGGTTTGTCCGATGAAGCCTCTTTGTATACTATCTGAAACAAGCGTTGGTTTAATGAGACCCGAATGGATAGTTCAAAACACAACAGGACAATTCTGGCAATTAGGGTATTATATAACTTCAACTAACCTCCTTATTTTTGGCTTGGTTACCTTGGCGGCTTTCTTTTTTAGGCGTTCATGGTGTCGCATCTGCCCGCTTGGAGCTCTACTTGCACTCTTTAACCGTTTTGCTCCCTTTCGATGGATTAGTGGAGTGCGCCTCAACAAGATTGAGGAGAAATGCACTAAATGTGGAATCTGTAAACGGGTTTGCCCAACTCAAGTAAAAGAAGTCTATGAACAAAAGAGCGGTGATGTCGCAAGTTCACAATGTATTTACTGTTTGCGTTGTGTGGAGATGTGCCCTAGCGAAGATTGTTTGCAGTTTAAGTTTGCTGGAAAAACGGTTTGTAAGTCCAGGAATTGGTTAATTAAATCGGATACGATTATTGGAGAATAATGAGATTGAGAAGTACATCTAAGAAAACGACATTTTTTGTGATCATGTTAGTTTTTTATTTGTCGCTCCTGGTTACTATTGAGCCCGTTAGTTCACAACCTCCCTTACCAACAATTCTTATCCAACCTGACGGCACTGTTTCTCCCTCGTCAGCGCCTATCATCCAGAAAGGTAACACCTACACTTTTACTGATAATATCTATTCTACTCTAAAGATTCAAAAAAGCAATATAGTGCTTGATGGTGCAGGGTATACGCTTTATGGTTCATACAACGGAACAGCGATGGATGTGTGGGTATTAGGTGAAGGACCAGATCAGTTACCTCAAGGTATCTTGGCGCAATATACGATTGGCATAGATTTAGCAAGCAGAACCGTGGAAGGAGTAACAATCAGCAATCTGAATATACACAATTTCAGTATCGGTATGTACATCTGGACCAAAAACAACACAATAACAGGAAATGCTGTTTACAACAACATCGTGGGCATACTGCTTTCCGGCGAAAATGAAACCGTCACTCAAAACTATATTTCTCAAAACCAAAGGGGTTTATTCTTTGGTTTTAACAATCAAGGTGAAACAATACCCCAAGACATTGAAATCAACCATAACGACTTTGAAAACAACGTGATCCAACTTAATGGCTGCGAATGCAAAGATTTCAACACAACTGAGCCACCACACTGCTGGGACAACGGTAGGGAAGGCAACTTTTGGAGTGATTATAACGGTACTGATGCAAACAATGACGGCATCGGTGATACACCATACATAATTGATCTCCTAAATCTAGATCGCTATCCCCTCATGCAAAGTCCTATGCAACCGGGCACTCCGACATTAATCTCCTTTGAGACGATAGGTTTGGGCGTTTTAGCGGTTGTTGTATTGGTTTCTGTGTCTTTAATCGTTTGGAACAGACGTAAAAGAACGTAGTTTGTTTCCAGTATTCTTTTATTCTGTTTTTGAAATTATGTTCCAGAGGTTTGTTAATTGAAGGTTGTTGCTTTTAATGGGAGCGCGCGAAAAGACGGAAACACTGCAGCTTTAATTCAGCGTATTTTCAAAATTCTAGAGGCAGAAGAAATCGAAACTGAACTCGTGCAGCTTGCAGGTCAGCAAATTCACGGTTGCACTGCATGTGGAACCTGCCGCAAGGTTAAGAACAAAGAATGCAAGATCGTAAATGACAACGTTAATTTATATATACAAAAAATGATTGAGGCCGACGGCATTATTCTTGGGTCACCCACCTATTTTTCTATGATGAGTAGCGAAATGAAAGCGTTAATTGACCGAGCAGGTTTTGTTGGAAGATCAAACGATGATATGTTTAAACGCAAAGTAGGCGCAGCTGTAGTTGCTGTACGCAGGGCAGGAGGCATTCCCACCTTTGACGCCATAAACCACTTCTTTCTTATCAGTCAAATGATTATTCCAGGCTCATCTTACTGGAATGTCGGTATAGGTTTAGGGAAGGGTGAAGTCGAAAAAGATGAAGAAGGCATGAAAACTATGGAGGATTTAGGCAGAAACATGGCTTGGCTCCTTAAGAAGTTAAATTCATCCAAGCATAAAGAGCTTTAAGTCCCAAACGCCCACATATATGTAGTCTGGGGACTCGTAATGGTAAAAAAGGAATCCGAAGAATCTCATGATGCCTGCGTTTTGGCGATTGCGGAAGAACTGAAAAAAGACAAATGGGAAGTCAAAGCCAACTTGGAAGGTTGGAATAAGCCTGAAAAAGTTGGTCCAATGGTTCCTGATGTTGTTGCGCAGAAAAAAGGTTGTTTGACAAGACTATGTCAAGTGGCAACTGAAGAAATGTTCCAAGGCGACAAAGCGCGGTATGTGGAATTCAAGAATTACTGCGATGAGTACGATTACAAATTTTTTATTGTTAAGGATGGTATACGTCAAGAGATTGACCCTCGAAGCTTAGTGAAAAAATAGCCGAGAAGGAAAATTCCGTTTTTCATAGGGATTGAAAACATCAAGATTGCTTGAACTAAATATTGCTTAGAAGTTAGGTCTAGTTGTTTTAATTCGCAGAAGAGAAATGTTTGATTTATTTATCGAGGAAAAAACCTAGCTGCATCAATACTTGAATATCACAGGCAAGTATCTTTTATCGGGATTGTTTTTTTGCTGCTGCAAGTCCGACTGGGCATTTTCTGTATCTGGGCACTTCGAACTCGAAGAGAGAAGTTTTCTTCATTTTGACTTCATCCTTGATTTGGGTACTTTTTATTTAAAACGTTTTCGCTCTAAATGTAGTGTTTTCTTCATCAAACAGACGCTATAAGTGGTTTTCCGTTGCCTTTGTTAATAGAAGCATTGGATGTATTCTCGAACTTTAAATTTTACACCCAAATTATGTGCAACCGCTTGCACTTTGGCTAAATTGACTTCCGGTAACCGTACAGCTGTTGCCTCAACCTCAAGCAACTTTTTGGTTCTGCAAATAAAATCCAGTAGGGCTTCATAGGCTTCTGGAAAGTTGGGCTTGCAGATTTCCATGTATTTTTCTTTGGTTTCTGCGTTTAAGCTAACGCTTACTTTTTCGATTCCCGCATTCTTCATTTCCGCAGCCACATCTCTGCCTGGATTAAGCAGGTAACCATGTCCATTTGTATCTACTCGCATTTTCAGTGGTCTAACATAAGTTTGTTTTATCCATTTGGCAACTTCAAGCAACACATCCAATCGCTCTGTTGGCTCGCCAAAACCGCAAAAGACTAATTCATCCCAGTTTCGCAAATGCAAAACCTCGGATAATTCGGTTTTAATTTCTTTGACGGTGGGCTCTTCTTTGAGTTTTAGTTTGAATCCTCCAACGCCGCATCTGTATTTGCGTATGCAGAAGTAGCAGCAATTTGAGCATTGGTTTGTTATGTTGAGGTAGAGCGTGTTGTCTAGCCAGTAAACCGTTTTAGGTTTGTCGTGCTCAGCCATATTTTGTTCTCTCTGCCAACCTTTTTCAATGAAAACTACGCTCTTATCACCTATAGATGTAACTCTCTTGCAGGATGTTATCTTCAGGCAGATGGATTTATTTGAGGTTTTGCGAATACTTTTTGTCTACCAGAAAGCAATAGTAAGAGATGTGAACATTCAGTGCCTCTTATTTCAAGCTTTGATCCATGGCGTTCTGGCCTTTGCACTTGCCCGCCTAAACTTACTTTTAACCCTTACACTGGATGCGACCACCAATGCCTCTACTGCTACGCTTCAAGTTACATCTCCAACTTCAAAGATTGCCATCCAAAAAAAGACTTAATCGCCAGTTTAAGGCGGGAAGCGGCAAAGCTTAGTGGCCAAACAATATCTATTGCCAACTCCTCTGACCCTTATCCGCGAAAAGAAGCCTCTGAATGCTTAACCAGGAGGTGTCTTGAGGTGTTAGCGGGTTGCAACTGCAAAATCCAAATCATAACAAAAAGTAACATAGTTGCTCGAGATGACGATCTCTTGAGTAGGATTCCTGCAACAGTTGCTTTTACAATAACAACCGATAACGAATTTTTAGCTAGCATTGTTGAGCCAAATGCGCCAACGCCTTCTGAGCGTATTAGCGCTGCTCAGGACTTAATCGAGGCAGGTGTTCCCATTTCTGTTCGTATTGATCCAATCATCCCCAGCGTTAACGACCAACCTCAAAAACTCATAAAAACTCTTGCAGATATTGGAGTTAAGCACATAACCTGTTCGACTTACAAAGTAAAATCTGACAACTGGAAACGTCTAAGTGGTGCATTGCCTAAAGTGATGGATCAGCTTAAACTGCTGTATTTTCAAGAAGGAGAAAGGGTTGGTGGAAGTGTGCTCTTACCCAAAGATTATCGCTACAAACTGCTCAAGAACGTGAGAGATCAGGCTTTGGCGATGGGGTTGAAGTTTGGGGTCTGCAGAGAAGGAATGACCGAGCTGAACACGGCGGTATGTGATGGGTCCTGGCTTTTGCCCAAAACAAAGGGAGGCTTTGTTTAATGCAGAATCGTGTGATTATGCTGGCTGATTTTGATTATTTTTTTGCTCAATGTGAGGAACTTCGTGACCCTTCAATTAAGGATAAGCCTGTGGTTGTGGGAGTTTATTCTGGTCGTACTGAGGAAAGCGGGGCGGTGTCTACTAGTAATTATATTGCTCGTAAATTTGGTGTGAAGTCCGGTTTGCCTTTGTTTATGGCTAAACGTAAATTGGAAGGTACGGATGCTGTTTTCTTCAAGGTTGATCATGAATATTATGACCAAATCAGTGATCGCGTAATGCAGATTTTCCGAACATATGCTAGTAGTCTTGAGCAGGTTAGTGTGGACGAAGCTTATTTGGATGTTACTGAGGCGGTTGATGGTAGCTTTGAGAAGGCAATGGAGTACGCTCAGAAGATAAAGACAGATGTGAAAGTTCAAGTTGGCATTTCTTTTTCTATCGGTATTGGTCCGAACAAACTTATTGCAAAAATTGCTTGTGACAGCCAAAAACCTGACGGTTTAACTATTGTGAAACCTGAAGATGCAGAATCTTTCCTTGCGCCACTTTCAGTTGATTGCCTTCTTGGTGTGGGTAAGAAAACCAACAAGCGTATGGAGCAGCTGGGCATTAGAACCATTGGTGATCTTGCCAAGTACGATTGTCAGAGGTTGATTGAGGTTTTCGGCAAAACTATAGGAATATATTTTCACAATGCAGCCAATGGTATAGATAACGAACCCGTTGTGGAACAGGGTGATGCCGGATCCATCAGCCGCATAGGTACTCTAAAGCAGGATACTCGAGACCTGGATTTTATTTTGCAAAAAACCGATGAACTAACTGAAGATGTTTACAAGGACGTATCGTCTAGGAAGTTGAGTTTCAAAACTGTGTCTATCTACATGGTAATGGTGGATTTAAGTAGCAAAACGCGTTCTGTAACGTTAGATCAACCGGTAAAAGATAAGGAGACAATTAAACGAACTGCCCGTAGCTTGTTTGAGAAGTTTCTTAGAGAATCTGCTCTTGAAATCCGAAGAGTCGGTGTGAAAGTTTCAGGGTTTAGCAAAGAAGAGCCTAATCAGAGGCAGTTAACAAACTTCTTCCAGCCCACATGATTCCCTTTTTTTTGAAAGATGCAACAATTGAAATTCAAAATCATGTTGCAGCAGCATCAGCAGCATCTTCTTTAGACCTGTGACGGTAACCTTTTTTTCCAGGTAAATATTTTTAGTATTTAGTGATTCTTTTTGTCTTCTCCTCAAAAAAGGTTGCCGCCTGATCAAACTGCTACCGCCCGTATCTTGCGTTGGGGGAGTGATCATCCAGGAATAACTTCAGTTAATCCTCAGCTGAAAAGAGAAAAGTACACTTTGACTATCGATGGTGAAGTTGATAATCCAGTGACCCTTAGCTGGACTGATTTTTTGGCGTTGCCCAAGGCAGTTTCTGTTAGTGATTTTCACTGTGTGGAGGGTTGGAGCGTTTTGGATTGCAGCTGGGAGGGCGTTCGAATACGAGACATTGAAAGTCTAGTCAAGCCTCGAGATGTCGCGCGTGCTGTTTCTTTCGAGTCTGCTGACAACTATTTAACATCCCTATTCCGTGAAGAGCTATCCGATGATGACGTGCTGTTAGCTTACAAACTCAACGGCCAATTTCTTGAAGAAGGTTTGGGGGCTCCTGTACGTCTAATCGTGCCAAACAAGTATGCATATAAGAGTGCCCTTTGGGTGGTGCGACTGCGGTTTACGCGGAACAAGGAGTTGGGGTTTTGGGAGCGTCGAGGTTACAGTGATAGCGCGGATGTCTGGCGAAATGACCGTTTCAGGCGCTAACTTACCAAGATGCTTTTTAGAATTAAAGGCGCTATGAGATATGCTTTTTGTTATTTTCAATACTTATTGCTGATTCATAAGAGATTTTAAAGCGATGGAAAATGTTTATAAGTTAACTTTGATATTGCGTTGGCTCTTTAAGAGGTCGAAAAATATGTCACAGCAAAATGATCTAAGCCGTAAAGAAAACTTTCAAGCAATCGTCGATTCATCCGTTAATTTACCGAAAGATAACCGGAAAAATGAGTCTTCAAAGAAACAAAAAGATGACTCTGAAGAAGCACTCTACTTGACTAGAATCTAAGTGTCAACGTTTTCTGCTTGGTGGTTGTACTCTTTTATAGTTGAGTTCCTTCGTTTTAGTTGTTGTAGGAGAAGCTAAACCTTGAATTACACACAAACATCATTAGGCAGAATTTTTGTGCTTCGGCTTCACCAGAACGAACGATTACACGAAATTATAGAACACTTCGCAAAAGAAAAACGAGTCAAAAGTGGGATGTGCTTTTTTTTGGGAGGTGCAGAAGACAAGAGTAAAGTGGTTGTTGGACCTAGAGATGGCAAAGCAAATCCACCTGAACCAATGATTACGCTGTTAAGAGGTGTCCATGAAGGCTATGGAGTTGGAACATTATTCACTGATGAGGCAGGTGCGCCAAAGTTGCATATGCATGCAAGTTTTGGCAGAAACGAAAACACTGTTACTGGTTGTGTGAGGATGGGCGTAGATGTTTGGCAAATTGGTGAAGTGGTAATTTTCGAGTTTGCTGGGGGTTCAGCGAAAAGAGCAAAAAACGAGGAAACTGGTTTTGAGCTCTTGGAGTGTTAGCCTAAGAAGCGAACCAAGAAGATTCTGTGTCCCATCCAGCCGTTGTAGTCTCCCCAGAAAGGTTGATCCTGTGGGTCACCGAACCGTCCAGTATTGTAGATCATTTGTTGTATCTGCGTGTAGTCTAATGTTGAGTTGAAGAATTTTGTATTTATTCCAAAATCGTAGAGAATTATGTACTTTACGTTTCGTTCCACGCAGAGGTTGAGGAATTCTGTGATGTTGAAATTTGGTGTGAAGGCATCAACGGCTAGGGAAGGGTATTGCCAGATTTGGTCGCTGGACGTGTTTTTAGGTAAGTAGAAGCGGAACATGTCTTGACTGAGAAGGTTAAAGGAGCAGACCAATACGGCAGATTGGGTTTTACTTAAATTTCCTGCCAAGTAGCTGGTAGCTTCTTGTATTGGAATGTGAATTTGGTCACGTACTGTCATCTGATAAGCGTCATAGCTACTATAAGCTACCGCAGAAGCTATAACGATTATGAAAAGCGCTGCTGCAATTTTTTTTCTTCGATCAGAGTTAATGCCTTTTTCTTGAGGTTTCCAACTTCGAACTCTTGCATAGAGAAAAATGATAAAGCAGGCAGCTGAAATGGCTAAAATTGGGAACAAAGGCGTCACATAACGCCACTGTCGGTTAGGAATCCACGTGAAAAATCCGTAAATAACCAAAAACCAGGTGAGAAGAAAGATATCTTGTTTACTTCTTCTGTAGGCAAACAATCCTAATCCGCAAAGTCCCAAAATGAATATGGGTAACGAGATCGGGTGAACAGGTATGTCTTTGAATGGCCATGCCATTTCCATCAAATAATAAATAGGGAGAGGTTGGAAACGGTTACTGTACGCGGGGCGGTCTTGTCCACCTTCACTTATAACGTATTGAATGGTTTCAAATTTGGTTACCCCGTTGTAATGGTAAATCATGAAAAACCAAGGCACAACAACGATAACCGCAATTGCTACAATTACTAGAAGCTTTGCCATGCTCAACTTGAGTTTCTTCCTGGAAAGGAACAGAATACTCAAAAACATTGCTATAGCCGCTACAACAATCTGGTATTTGGCAAGAATACCAATTCCCAAAGCTAATCCACTAAAAATCAGTGTCTTGTTGGAGTCTTTGGTCAACCAACTATAAAATGTGAACATAACCAAAGTGAAGAAAAATATAAGCATGGTTTCAAGCAAGGTGACTCGAGATAACCAGAAAAAACCTGGCATAGTGCCCATAAGAACACTTGATATTAATGCTGTTTTTGTTCCGTAGGTTTTTTTCACAAACAGAAACAACAAGCCAATTGCCAACACTGCAAATGTGGTAGCTACTAATCGACCCGCAATTTGATCGGCTCCAAAGATTTGTAAGTACCCAGTTGTGACCAAATCAAAGATTGGTGGGTAGTACCCGTAAGTAGTCATGTAACTCCAAATTTGTCCACGCACGAGTAGTGTGCCACCATAAAGGTGGGGCATTTCATCCCACTGAACAGACATATACCCGATTTGATAGAGAGCAGCGACAGCAAAGATAATCAAGAAAACCAGCAGAACCAATGAGTAGCGATGTTTTTTTGCGAACCCTACCTTGGTTTGTGTGGACATAGGGTTAATGCTGCTGGTGTTTTGGGATATGTTTAGCGACCCCTTTTATGGAAAGAGAATTAGTGAATCGACATCTAAAAAGACTTTGCCAAAGCTCCCAAATTGTTGTCCTCTAAATTTTGAGGGATATCCACAAGTCATTTATGGGTAAGGATAGTTTGTTTTTGCGTTCAGGAAGAGTAGAATAATTTGAAAAAGAGGCATCCCACCAAGGAGATTTCAATTCTGCTGCCTGCCTTTAACGAGGCGGTTCAGATTGAACGATGTATACTTGAAGTGGAGACAGCTGTCAAAGCTCTTTCAAGATCTTACGAAATAATCGTGTCAGAAGACGGCAGCACAGACGGAACTGCAGAAATCGTTGAGAGAATGGTAAAAGACAACCCGAACCTTTTCCTTTTGCATTCGTCGACGCGCCTTGGAAAAGGCAAAGGCATAAAGAACGCCCTTAGTTTCTCAAAAGGTAGAATCATAACATTCATGGACGTTGATTTAGCCACTGACCTTGAATGTTTGCCAGAACTTTTGAAGGTAGTTAAAGAGAATCGTGGAATGGCAATAGGGTCAAGGCATGTCAAGGGTTCAGTTGTTCAACGTCGATTATCCAGAACCTTGTTTAGTTTAACCTACAACGTACTAGTTCAGTTGCTATTTCTAGACGGAATACATGATCATCAATGTGGCTTTAAGACTATGAGTCGAGATGTAGCCGAAGTTGTATTGAGCAGTTCTAAATCTGACGGATACTTTTTTGATACAGAAATGATCGTCCGGTGCAAAAACCTTGGCTTTTCTGTTGTTGAAGTCCCTGTTAAATGGTCGGAGAGAAACAAAGGAGGCTCGAAAGTTAACCCCGCTAGAGATTCAAAGAAGATTGGCATGGACATGTTGGCTTTTAGATTTAGGCATAAATAGTTTTTTTCAGAAAGAGGAGCCATCTAATTAAGCCATTTTGAACTACTGCTCCAGTGTTCTCTGTTTCATTTTTCCCTCATTCTTTTCAGCTTTTGGAACTCATACATGAGGTTCAAGTTAAAAGGGACAGCTCTCCCGACGGCTTGGCAGTCACCTTTAACAATTGCCTTTGCAATTGATTCAACACTGGGTTCATCGACTTCAATAACGGTGTAACCATAGCCAATTTGTGGACCATAATGTGCGTCAGTTCCTCCCACACGGGAGAGATTTAAGTGCTCAGCTGTTTGAGACGCTTTTTTAACGCTTCTTTTAAAAGGAAATGCTCTAGCGTTTATGATCTCGATAGCATCAAAGGTGCCACAGACGCTTTCTTTTAGACCGCTCTTGAACAATACAAACGGGTGACAAGCAATAGCTACCCCGCCTGAATTATGAATGCGTTCTACTGTCTCTGCAGCGCTTAAACCACTGGGAATCAATTCCTTTACATTCAACGCTACGATGTGTCCATCACTGCTAGAAACCTCCATACCTGGAATTATCAAAAAATCGGTTTCTTTTGCAATTTTGTAGGCGCCATCTAGGTAATTGTGATCTGTTACTGCAACAGCGTTTAGTCCACTTTTTTTTGAGTAGTAGATGAGGTCTTTGGGCGTTATTAGTGAATCATTTGAATAAGTAGTATGGACATGCAGGTCAGCTTTGATTTGCATTGCTTTGCCTCACTATTTAGGTTGGTTTCCCATTTTGACTCTTATTTGCGCTAGTTGTTCGTCAAGTTTTTCTTCGTCGGTTTCTACTTTGTGGAATAAAGGTATAGGTTTGGAAATTTTGTGCCCTGCTTCAACAGGTTTTAAAGCATCAAACCATTTTTCTTCATGAACATTTCCATGGAGTTGTAGGGTTTGCCAAATCTGTTCTGCTGTTTGAGGCATAAAAGGCTCCGATACAGTGGCTAAAGCCTTAACAACTTGCGCCGCAACGTAGAAGATTGAACCTGCTTTTTCCTTGTCAGTTTTCATCAGATTCCAGGGTTCTTTGGTATTTAGATACTGGTTGCCTATTCGGCTTATTCCGATTAATGTGTTTGCGGCAGATTGTAGTCGGCAATCTTCAAGTTCTGTAGCGGCTTGTTCCACTTTTGTCTTTATCGCCTGTAGTAATGTCTCATCATCTTTGTCTATTTTGGACGGCGCTGGAATTTGCCCTTCAAACTTGCTGGCAATAAAAGAGAGCGTGCGGTGAATGAAGTTGCCGTATGTATCGTTTAAGTCTGCGTTAATTTTGTCGTTAAAGGCGCTCCATGTAAAGTTGGTATCTTTACTCTCTGGGCGAGTCGCTATGAGAAAGAAGCGCCAATAGTCTACAGGGAACATTTCTAAAGCTTCGTCGATCCAGATGCCGACGCGTTGGCTCTTGGAAGCTTTTTGTCCTCGAAACTGAAGGAACTCAGTTGCGGAAACGTTCCAGGGTAAGTTGTATCCTTGTCCTGAAGCCAGAAGGAGTGCTGGTAGAATTATGGTGTGGAAGGGGATGTTGTCTTTGCCTACAAAATAGAGCGTTTTTGCATCTTTATCAAACCAGAATTTCCGCCATTTCTCCGGTTGTCCAAGACGTTGGGATTGCTCGATCGTTGCAGAAACATAACCTAGAACCGCATCAACCCATACATAGATGGTTTTCCCCTCTGCACCTTCAAATGGCGCTGGGATGCCCCATTCGACGTCACGTGTTACGGCTCGGGGTTTTAAGCCTTCTTTTATCCAGTTTAGGCTAAAATTTTTAACATTAGCTGGCAACTGATGATTTTCTCTGAGGTATTGAGTTAAGGGGTCAGCAAGTTTAGAGAGATCAATGTACCAGTGCTTTGTGGTTTTCACTGTAGGTTTACTTTTGCAGATCACACAGTACGGTTCAACAAGTGAAGTGGGCTCAAGGAGCTTGCCGCAAATGTCGCATTGGTCACCGCGGGCTTTCTCACAGCCACAGTAAGGGCATTTGCCTTCTACAAATCGATCTGGTAAAAACCGTTGATCATGGTCGCAGTAGAGCATTTGGGTCTCTTTGCTTAATATATAGCCGTTTTGTTGGATTTCAAGTAAGGTTTTTTGAACAAACTGTTTATGGATGGGGCTCTCTGTTGTTGTGTAATTGTCAAATGATGCATCCCATTTATGGAAGAGTTCGGAGACTTTGGCGTGATTTTTGTCGGTTAGGGCTTTTGGTGTAATGCCTTGTTTGATCGCTTCAACCTCAATTGGTGTGCCGTGAGTATCAGATCCGCTAACCATTAGCACGTCACTGCCTTTGAGCCTGTAATACCTTGCTGCAACATCTGCCGAAAGTACCGATCCTACTAAATTACCGAGGTGCGGGGTAACGTTGATGTATGGCCAAGCAGATGTAACTAAAACTTTTTCTGGCAACCTAATCTCCAACAAACGGTTAAGTACCAACCTTATTAAAATTGCTATAACAAACTCAACGAGTTCAAAGTCGATTTAAACCTCCTTACTGCGGCTGGGTATTTAAAAATCTTGAATTCTTTGGGAATACTTAAATTTTAAAGCTGCAATACCCGTAACTTGAGGATTAGCTTTGCCTTATTGTCGAAGATGCGGAACCAAACTTGATGAAAATGCACATTTCTGCAATAAATGTGGAACGCCAGTCGCTTTAACTTACACATCCCTGCCGCCCCCGCCTACTAAACCACTAGGTCCTCTGAGAAAAGACCCAGTCATAGTAGTAGCAATTGTCTTAGCGTCGATATTGCTTGCAAGCGTTTTTGTTGCAGTTCTGCTTAGTGCACCTTTTGCAACGATCAATATAGAACAAACTTACCAGGACAATACCGCTAACATTGACACGTTAAACTTAACCTTTCAATCTAGTGCTGCAAAAGTTAACATCTTTACTCAAAAAATTAACGACAATAATTTCTTGATTGCAATTGATGGGCTAGCTTCAAAAGGTATGTTTAAAGGCGAGACCGGTAATCCCATAGCATTAACGACTTATAATGACACCGAAGATGGCGTTTTAACAGTAACCGTTATCCTTGAAGAATCAACTGCTTTTTCTAGGCTAACAGTAGACTGTACGATTTATGTTAACCCTGAATTGAAACTAAATCTTAACGTAACCTCCAAAGCGGGACAGGTCAGCTTAACCGCCGATAAAGAAGCGACCTTTCAGAATCTCAATCTTCAGAGTTCTGCAGGGCAAGTTCAAGCAAACCTGCAGAATGCAACGATTGAGGGAAATTTGACTCTTAAAACTCAAGCTGGAAGAGTGGATTTTAGAATAAGTCAAACAAAAGTTGAAGGGAACAACACAATCACACTGCAGGCTAACACTGGATCTATAAATATCGATATTACTGAAACTAAGGCCCTTCAAGGAAACCTCAATGTAAACGCTCTCACGGATTTAGGTTCCATAAACTTGGAATTAACTATAGATAGCGGTGTTGCAGCAAAAATAACCTCCCAAACTAGCCTCGGAAGCATTCATGTTACGCAAAAGAATTTTTCAGGCAGTCAATCTCCAATTCAATCGAACAATTACCCCGCTCCGAGCAACATTGAAATTAACAACAAAACCAATCTCGGAAGCATCAACATAAACGCATCCTATCAATCTGCAACAAGCCCAAACACTAGAAACTAAAAACATCAAGAAAGCCCTAAATGTTTAAAACTCTCTTCAGACCTTTTTTAGGGTAATAAAGAGGTGAATTTTTTGGTACAAATAACTCGTCAACAACTCCAAGAAAACAACGGAAAAAACGGAAAACCAGCCTATATCGCTTATCAAGGCAAAGTCTACGAAGTTACAGACAGTAGCTTCTGGATGGAAGGCGACCACTTAGGAATGCATGAGGCAGGCAAAGATTTAACAGAAGAATTAGAAATGGCGCCGCACAAAGACGAAAATCTCCAGAGAGTAAAATTAGTAGGTGACTTGGTTTAAAAAATGAAGTTTAGCACAGAATCAACTCTGTGCACAGCTTCCAACATATTTTTTATGTCTTTAACGCCCAATGTTTCTCTTGTTTTGTAAAGTTCATTAACTGTTGTGTTCACGCAATCAAAGGCAGATTTTATGTCTAAATCGTTGTTCATATTGCGTTCAAAATCAACTTTTATTTTCTTTGTTGTTTCTTCGTGTTTTGCATTTTGATTAGTTGCTTTTGTTTCTGTTATGTCAGAAATCATTTTTCTGAAAGTATCTAAAATTTGACTTGTTTCTGTGATCTTTTGGTAAGTGAAATTCAGTTTTTTCCTATAGCATCCATAGATTAAGAAGAACCTCAATTGTTTACCGCTGAAACCCTTGGTGGTAACATCGCTAGTATAGAGTACATTGCCTGTGCTTTTGGACATTTTTTTGCCATCAACAAACAGATGACCGCCATGTAGCCAGTAGCGTGAAAATTGTTTTCCTGAAACCGCCTCTGCAACCGCCAGCGTGTAGTCGTGATGCCTAACCAAATTGTCAATTCCTCCGCATGCAACATCAACGTAAAAACCCATTTGTTTGGTTACAATTGCTGCATCTTGAATATTCCAAGCCGGTCTGCCTCTGCCAATTGTTGTATAGTAGCAAAAATCTTCTTGGCTGCAGCCATGCCACAAAACAAAGTCTCCTCTATTCCAAGGTGTTCCAGGATAAGTATCCAAATGGAAGTGTCGTTTCTCTTTGGGCCATTTTGTCATGTCAAGGTGTGCAAGTTTGCCAAAGCCCCCGAACTTTAGGGGGTCAAAATATGCGTTTTTTTTGCCTTTGTAAGAGTACCAGTAAGCATATCCATTTTCGAGAAGTTTAGAAATTAACTCGACTGATTGATCTACTGCTTTTGATGCTCTAATTGGGTAGGTTGGCTTTTTGATTTTTAATAGCTCACAATCTTTAAAAAAAAGTCTTCGTTTTTTGCTGTTAACTCTTCAACTGTTAATTTTTCTTTTTTGGCTTGTGAAATTGCTTTATCTTCGACATCTGTTAATGTCATCAATCGCTCGACTTTGTAGCCTTGGTATTCTATGTAGCGTTGGAAGATGTCTTCGAAAAGGAAGGTGCGGTAGTTGCCGATGTGGGCCCGCTGATACGTTGAGGGTCCACATGTGTACATTTTGACCTTCATGTCTTTGGCTGGCTTGAACGCTTCAATTTTGCTGGTTAATGAATTGAAAATTTTCAGCATTTTTTGGTTTTACTCAGTTGGGGTTTGCTCTTGTTCGATTTGTTTTAGTGTGTTTTTTGCTTCTTCGACGTGGCGTTCTGCTTTAGTTTGCGAAACAAAAATGTGTCGAACAACACCCTTCTTATCGATGATGTATGTTACTCGCCCTGGGATTATCCCCATAGTTGAAGGTACACCATACAGTTCTCGCACTTTATTGTCCACATCTGCAAGAAGAATAAATGGTAGTCCATAATGTGTGGCGAAGGATTTGTGCGATTCCACGCTTTGTCCACTTACTCCAATGACTTCAGCCCCTAACTCTGTCAGTTCTTCATAGTTATCCCTAAAAGAGCATGCCTCCTTGGTGCAGCCTGATGTTTCATCTTTAGGATAAAAATAGAGAACTATGTTTTTCTTGCCCAAATATTCTGAGAGCGTTACATTGTCTCCCATCTGTGAAGGAAGCGTGAAATCGGGTGCTTTATCTCCTGCTATAACTTGCAAAAAATCACCGAACAATATTGACTTTAATAGGCTATTATTGTTTTCGTAGATCAAAATCAAATGTTATAAATGGCAATGTGTATAGAAACATGGCGATTAGTTGGAAAAAACCTTGAATGCTGCCAACCATCAATGTCACGCTATATACTTTGTTGCTTCTGGGGTTCCAGTTGTTTTTTTCCACGGTTTATCCTATACTGGTAAGATTTGGCAACACATCGGCGTAACTGACCTCTTAACTGAGAAGCGCATTCCTTTCTTAGCATTGGATATGCCGTATGGAATGAGAAGTCAATGTCAACCAAAAACGCGTAGCCCAGAAAAAAACGTCTTGTTTGCAAATGAGGCCATTAACTCTGTTTTCGGGTCTCAAGCTCCTGTTTTGGTTGGTGCAAGTATCGGTGGAAACATTGCACTCAGGTACGCAACGCGGTTTCTTGTTAAAGGTTTGTTATTGATTGCGCCTGCACGATCTCTTGAACTCGACATTGTAAAGGCGTATAATCAATTCAATTTTCCCTCAACTATTGTTTGGGGTTCCGAAGATAATATCGTTGCAAGTGAAGACATGCGTACTTTGGTTGATAAGTTGCCAAACGCAAAACTAGTTATCTACGACGGCGCAGGTCATTCTGCTTACAAGGACCAATCTGATCGTTTTAAGCATGATTTGCTTGAATTATACGCAAGGTCAGAATAGGTAGTTTTGCAGATTATGTTGGTTTAGTTTGGTTTAGCTTTTATTATATAATGGTGAGGTCCGGCATCTCTTACGTCTATCAAGGTGAACCCTGCTGCCTTCATTAGCCCTTCGGCATATTCTTCGCTGAACCTAATGTTGACGGGTGGACCAAACGGCATCGCTATTTTTTTCCAATCCAAGTCAACTAGCATTCCTGTTGGTTTGATCATTTGCCAGGCATTGTCAAGCACTTTTGCTGGGTTGCTAAAGTCATGTAAATCCATGCTGTAAAATATGAAGTCGGCACAATGGCTACAAAAAACAGTGTCTTCGGCTTTTCCTGCTTTTGTGGTTATGTTGGTTAAGCCCTCGGAAGAAGCTTTGAGTTTTAGTTTTTCAATGGCTTGACTGTCAACGTCGATAGCGTAGACTTTGCCCTTTTCGCCAACTTTTTTTGCAGCTAGAATACTAAAGAAGCCGTCGCCGCAGCCAACATCAACAAAAGTCATGCCTGAATGTAATTCATGTAAAATAATTTCTGGATTGTACCATGAGCGTCTGGTTGCTTCGTCAAGGCTGAATCCACCGTGGCATCCCATAAGCTGGCACTACTTTTCTAGGAGTTGTCGAATTTGCTTTTCGTGTGTTTGGCGAGTAGTTAGGGGGTAAATCTCTCTGTCTAAATCAAAGAACATTGGATCTTGCCCGATGATTTTGGAGAGTTTTTCGTCCGATTCAGCGTTGACAATTAGCATACTTCCCTGTTGCCCAATTAAGTGGTAATAGGTTTCCAGAGTTTTTTCTTTTTCTAAGCCTTCAAAATACTTGAATTGCAGCGGCAACATCCTTGACCATTTTTCAATCGGAACTTCACGTTTAACTTTTTGAATTATTAGGAATTTCATAACTCATTCCACACAAAGGTAACTGGGGTTAACTATAAAGCCTTTTTAATAAAAATGGAAAAAATTGAGATTGAGGAGGGCTAAGTTTATTCTTTCTTTTCTCCGCCGTGCCCTTTCCACATTTCCTGCATTCTCATAGGCATTTTTGACATTGCATCTTTGGCTAGATCCATCAATTGTTCATTAACTTCAAGTTCAACTGTTATCTTTAGTTTGCCTTTCTTTTCTGCCATTTCAGTCATGGAACCACCTCCTGTATCTGTATAACTGTTGAGGAAAAAGGTTAGAGAGAAGATGCACAGCTTGTTTGCCTGTTAGCTCCAAGTCGATTTCGATTCGATAATGAAACTTACCTAAGCGTTTTGTGTGGGTTTTGTATTTAGCGATTACTTCAGTATCCCTGAAGCGGTGCAATTGTTGATTAACAAGAAGCGATATTGCAGTGGGTGCTAAGGGTTCAAAGACAAGAGCCGCCCTGAACAACACTCGAATAGCGCTTCCTATGAGCGATTCTGAAATCGATGCTCGGTTATTTGCCATGATTTTTCCTCAAAATTTAAGCTACAAAATCGAGATACTATCTCCTAAAGCATTAATCTTTTACTTGATTAAAAACTTTTTTAGAGACGAATTTTTAAGTTACTCCAGAAATTAGAGTCAAGGCGTTCCCTAAATGTCACTTGAAGAAATAGAAATGCAAATTCACGGTTGCAAAAAATGTCGTCTCTGGCAAGGAGCAAAACACGCTGTTCCTGGCGAAGGACCATTAACCTCCAAAGTAATGATTGTGGGGCAAAATCCGGGTTCGGATGAAGATGAAACGGGGCGGCCGTTTATCGGCAGGGCAGGAAAATACCTCACAAAAACCCTTGCTGAATTCGGAATAAGCCGTGAAGAAATATTCATAACAAATATAGTGAAACATGTTTCACCAGGAAACCGCAAGCCTCTTCCAGATGAAGTAGTTGCATGCCTACCTTATCTAACTGAGCAAATCATGATCATTAAACCAAAAATTATTGTTCTTCTAGGCGCCTCTGCAAAAGAGACCCCACGACAGCAAGGAATAGAATACTTCGAAGTTGTTCATCCTTCCGCTGCCATGCGATTTACAAAGATGCGCGAACGATTCAGAACACAAATCGAACAATTAGCCAACCGCATTAACCAAATCTAGAATTCTTTAGACTGCTTTTTTAAATCCACTTTATCCATAATAAACCAACCAAACTCCAATTCTGCCCAAGACAATAAATAATTTGTTACATTAAGCAATAGAATTTTGATTTTTAAATTTAGGAATTGCAAAAGACCCAGAGTTCATGATTAGGTTGCTCTTGGATTTATAGCGCCTTTTGTGTAGGGAATGAACTCGCGAATTTGCTCAATAGAGACCTTGCCTGCTTTTTCCCGTTGCTCTTTTGACAACTTGAGCGTTAGTGTTTTGAGAGTCTGCTTAAGCAAGTCTTTCCCCATGTTATCTCCAGGACTTATGAGAATATATGATTTTGTTTTGGCTTTAACAGCATCTACTGGACCGCCAACAAAAACGGTTTCTTCGCCTACAACTACGCCGACTGCGACTCGAAGTGGTGTATTCCTGTACCAATTACGTTTCCCCACAACAAAGAACGCTCCATGAGGCACAGACTCGCCAGATGGACCACTTTTGCTAAGCTGATCCACTTTAACCCAGTAAACATCCACCGATCCTGCATTCTCACGCCAAGCTCGTGAAAAAGACGCTGCGAATTCACTAGCTTCTTTCAGGGTCTGTTCGCCGATCGAGTTTCCTTCTGCTTTGACGACAACAAATGGTGCACCTGTGATTTCTGCGTGGAAAACAACATCTTCCTGTGAGGTGTACTTTTTGACTAAAACTTCGTTACTGACAGTATCTTTGCCCGCAACCACCAGCAAACCCTCGGATGAAAAAAACCAACGGAATTTTTCATACCACTCCCTGTTTGCCATCTCTTCTTTACGTTTAGAGAGGGCTTCCATAATTTCAGCAGGTTTAAGACTTTTCATATGCTCCGCTTCGGCCAACTCACGCTCAGCTCTTGCTAGCTTGCGTTTCGAATCTTGCAGAGCTGACAGGGCACCCTGCGCTTTCTCTTTTGCGTGTTTGCCACGTTCATAATATCTATTCGCGTTATCAAAAAGCGAATCGCGCAAGTTAAAGCTAAAATGAAAATTGTCTATACCTATGTTTAAGGCCAGGTTTTTGCCGTCAAACGATTCAACATATGTCGCAGGAATTTTGCCGGCTTTTTTAGCTCCCATAACGGTTGAGATAATTGTGTCCCAGTTGTGTCCCCTCTGGTTTGCTTTTATAAGTTGCTCTTGGAATGTTTGAAGCATATTGAAATGGGCGTAGATTGTATCGCCGATCTGCTTGTCCTTCTCAGATTTTTTCTGATCCTCCTCGATAGACTTCTCTTGTTCAGATACCACTCTTTTGAGGCGTTGGGTTTCCTGTTTTAATTTGTCAGTTTCGATGCTTCCAGCTGCTTTCTCGGCAGCAGTTACTCGCAAATAAAATTCATCCAAAGCTTGATTGAAAGATTCGTAAACCTGAGCTTTCAAGCCCTCATAACGTTTGAGTTTGAAAGGGACTGCATCTAAATAGTCACCGTTCTCATCCAAGACTATACTCGGTTCAAACTTACACTCCAAAACAGGCAAAAGCAAGCTTTGAAGTGCATCAAAAATCGCTTTAACTTCATCAACGGTTAAATCATTGCTGGGTTTAGTTTTTTCTACCTGTGCCCTAAGCAAAAGCTCCTCAGCGTAAACTCCACCAATACCCAAAGACCTTGCTAACACTCGAACGACTTCGGCATTGGTTGCGTTTTTTAAGATATCTTGGAGTTCGGGCATGGATACTTTGAAGGGGTTTTTTCCGCTTGAAGGTGGAAGTACAAGAGTTACTTTGTGTAAGATGTCGCGATCTCTCATCTTCTTAAATTCCAAAGCTTGGATGATCGCGTCTTTCTCGTTAGTCAAGATAATGTTGCCATCTCCGAAAAGTTCCACAACTAACTTGAGTAGTCCGGTTTTGGTTTCAAAGGTAATGGTTACAATTCGCTCAAATTCAGCTTGCTCAATTCCTCTTAACCACGAATCACGCAGATACTTGCGCATCATCATGCAGAAAGCTGGGGGCTCAGCGGGGCTTTCTTCCGCATAGCTTGTCGAGTGGAGTCTTCTACCTGCTTCAACCACCAGTCTTATGGGCGGGGTGTCGATTTTGTGCAGTTTAAAGATTAAAGTTTTTTCTCCGAATTGATAGATGTTATTTACTCTGGAATTAGGGATTAGTGTTTTTAGTTCTTCAGTTGCTGCAGCTATATCAAAGCTAGTGAATTCTTTTTTACGCAACTCTTGCACCGTTTGAGGTCTATATTATATTCCACTATGAAATAACCATTTAGACCTATTTGGCAAAAAGATAGGTTGAGCAGGCAGAAACGGTTAATACTTAGGCATCTTTTTTAAGTAAGAACAAAATATATGTGCCAAGGATAGATTCGCATGACCCCTTTAGTCCGCCTCTACTGGATAAGAGTCACATTAGGAATAATCGCAGCCGCAATATCTGCTGTACTGGCTGAGTTAATTGGGACTCTAACCGACATCACAACACTTGTAAACAGCATAACCGTAGCCTTGTTGATATACTTCATTACATACTACATTCTTCGAGCAGCCCTCAGAGACAAGATAGAAAAGCCCTCAAAAATCCTAAGTACAGGAATAG
>Ga0315535_1000017_pt1 | contig 91910 bp, 92 predicted proteins | sample SalMarSW160220MG_2_FD_203092 | JGI IMG/M metagenome (GOLD analysis project Ga0315535, IMG submission 203092) | Salt marsh sediment microbial communities from the Plum Island Ecosystem LTER, Massachusetts, United States - Salt Marsh Sediment SW1602-20 ... | reverse complement strand
CGGCACGAGGCGGCGCGCACCATGGACAAGGTGCGGCGTACGCTGAAGATGGATTACCGCGTATGAGCACGCCCGAAACGATCGCCGACCCGCCCTCGACGCTGCCGCTGCCTCCGGTGCATCTGGATGCGTTCGAGGGTCCGCTGGACGTACTGCTGCACCTGATCCGCAGCCAGAAGATGGATATCTTCGACATCCCGATCGCCCAGCTGACTGGGCAGTACCTGGACATCCTCGGGACGCAGGACGCGATGGACCTGGATGTCGCCGGCGACTATCTGGTGATGGCCAGCACCCTGATGCAGCTGAAGAGCCGCATGCTGCTACCCCGTCCGGAACTGGACGAGGAAGGCAACGAGATCGACCCGCGCCAGGAACTGGTCGCCCAGTTGATCGCCTATGAACAGTACCGCCTGCTGGCCGAGCAGATCGACGAGCGCCCACGCGTGGGCCGCGACGTGTTCCTGCGTCCGATCTTCCCGGAGGCCGACGAGGTCGAGCGGCCACTGCCCGAGGCCGATCTCGACGCCCTGCTGACGGCCTTCCGCCAGGTGCTGAAGCGCGTGGGTGGCGAGGTGCGCCATCACATTTTCACCGATACCATGAGCGTGCGCGAGCAGATGAGCTTTGTCATGGAGCGCCTGCGCCGCGGCGGCGTGCAGCTGGAAGATCTGCTGGCCGACATGCCCGGGCGCGAGGCCCTGGTCACCACGGTGCTGGCGATCCTCGAACTGTGGCGCCAGCAGGCGGTCACCGTGGTGCAGAGCGAATGCTACGGGGTGATCACGCTGCTGCCGAAAGCCGAGGAGGATGCCGCATGAGCCTGGCGAACCGCATCGAGGCGCTTGTGCTGGCCAGCGACGAGCCGCTGACCATGGCCCGGCTGCGCAGCCTGCTGGGTGAGGACGTCCCCTCCGCCGATATCCGCTCCGCGATATCCGAGCTGGAGGCGCACTATGCGGAGCGCGGCATCCGCCTGATGCAGGTGGCCGGCGGCTGGCAGCTGCGCACGGCCCCGGAATACGCCGCCATCGTGCACCAGTTGTGGCAGACGCGGCCGCCGAAGCTGTCGCGGTCCATGCTGGAAACCCTGGCCATCATCGCCTACCGCCAGCCGACCACGCGTGCCGAGATCGAACAGCTGCGCGGACTCAGGGTATCATCCGGCATCCTGGCCGGCCTGCAGGAACGCGGCTGGATCAAGGTCGTTGGGCGCAAGGAGGTGCCGGGCCGCCCGCACCTGTACGGCACCGGCAGGCAGTTTCTCAGCGATTTCGGCCTGAGTTCGCTGCGCGACCTGCCTGAATCCTCGCAACTACTCGACGACGAGGAATGGAACGACCCACTTGAAAACACCGCCCCGCCGACCGATCAGATCGAAAACGAAGCGTCCGCCGAAGAAGTCTGAGCATGCCCCCCGCCCCACCGGCGGCGGCGGCAAAACGGACAAGGAACGGCTGAACCGCTATCTGGCCCGCTGCGGGCTGTGCTCCAGACGGGAGGCCGACCGCTGGATCACGGCCGGGCGCGTGTCGATCAACGGAGATAGGGTCACGGCGCTGGGCACCCTGGTCGGCGCTAAAGACGCCGTGGCGGTCGACGGGAAACCGGTCTCCCCTGTTTCCGTGCATACCTACCTCGCCTACCACAAGCCGCGCGGCCTGCTGTGCTCGCGCAAGGACGCACGGGGGCGGCCGCTGATCTACGAGAACCTGGATGTGGCCGCCAACGTACAGTCGATCGGCCGCCTGGACATGGACAGCGAGGGCCTGCTGCTGTTGACCGACGACGGAGAGCTGGCCCAGCAACTGGCCCATCCGTCCTCGCATATCCCACGCACCTACCGTGTACGCGTCGGTGGCAGGGTCGAATTGGACACGCTGGAACGCCTGCGCCGCGGCGACATCGATCTCGGCGATGGCGATACCAGCGATCCCTGGCAGGTGACGGTCGATGCCGAGTCCGGCGGCCACACCTGGCTGACCGTGGTACTGCACCGCGGTCGCTGGCGCGAGGTGCGACGCACGCTTGAGGCCTCAGGCCATCCGGTGCGCCGGCTGATCCGTACGCATTTCGGGCCGGTGGCGCTGGAGGAGCAAGCGAAGGGCACCGTGCGGCGGCTCAGGGCTCGCGAACTGCGGGCAATCAGGAACATGCTCGCCCAGGGGCACAAGCGGCCCGGGCATTGAAGCCATTATTCACGCTCCAGGCCATCCATGACCATCTGCTCGCGGCCTACGGTCCCCAGGGCTGGTGGCCCGCCGATTCCGTCTTCGAGATGATGGTCGGCGCCATCCTGACCCAGAACACCAGTTGGACGAACGTCGAGGCCGCCATCGCCAACATGAAGGCGGCCGGCCTGCTCGATGCGAGGGCCATCGCCGCCTGCAACGAGGATCAGCTCGCCACCGCCATTCGCCCCTCCGGCTATTACAACCAGAAGGCCCGGAAACTGAAAATCTTCGCCGATTTCTATTTGAGCCATGGGGGCAAACCCGGCCTGAGAGCATTGACCAGTCCGAGACAGATGCTGCTTGCCCTGCATGGTATCGGACCGGAAACGGCCGATTCGATGCTGCTGTATGCGCTGGAGCGGCCCGTGTTCGTCATTGATGCCTATACCCGGCGCATTTTTGGCCGCCTGGGCCTGACGCTGCCGGAGGCCAGCTACCACGCACTGCAGGATTACTTCCACTCGAGCCTTCCGTCCTCGCTGGAGCTATTCAAGGAATACCACGCCCTGATCGTCATGCATGCCAAGCGCCATTGCCGCATCCGCCCGGTTTGCGTCGGCTGCCCGTTGCAGGATGGCTGCGCCCATGCCCTGGAAAGCGAAGCCGTGAATGTCCAGCGGAGCAGCGAGTGCGCTTGACGACTTGCCGGTTAACCCCTTTACTGCGGACCCACGCCGGTCCCCGCCATCGCAACCGCAGCCCCGAAGAGGGCCCGAACACATCCATGGCCGAGACGGCGCACGGATTCCGGGAGGATTGATAATGAAACGCAAGGCCTTGATCGTTCTGACACTGCTGCTCTTGACCGCATGTACCCGCCATCATGGCGATACCATGAAGGCATCGCTGAACAAGATCAGGGTCATGGCCAAGCAGGCGGTCGTGGTGGCGGTGGCGGCCCCGTGCATGACCAATGCCACCTCGCGCGACCAAATGGTACACGCCTCGGCGATGCTGCTGCGGCGCGCCATGGGCGGCCCGGAAATGGATAAAGTGCACGAGATGATGGCCAAGGTTCAGGGAGGAACGACGCCTACGGCCGACGAGAAACTGCATCTGGCCGTCCATGCCGTGGGTGGCGACGCCTTCGATTTCCTCGACACCTTCACATCGAAGTCGGTGCCGACATGCTCGGAGGTGCAGCCGCTGGTCTACGCATCCACGGCGGCGATGCTGCGCGAAGCCCATACCGAAGAGGCGGACAAGCAGGCCAGGCGCATGGACAGCGAGGCGAACGCGCTGATGCAGCATCACGGCAAGGATCCTCACGCCAAACTGATCGGCAGGCTGATCAAGGAACTGCAGCAAATCTGATGCCCCGATGACGGCATGCCTGATATGCAGGCATGCCATCCCGCCCATCGATGACAACCCGGGAAGCCGCCGCATCTGTCGGCGGCCGCGAATCGCGATAGGATCGCCGCATGTGGATCGAACCGCCCCTTGATCTGAGCGCGCTGCCGCGAGAGCCCGGCGTCTATCGCATGCTCGATGGCAAACGCAAGGTGCTCTACGTCGGCAAGGCGCGCAGCCTGAGAAAGCGCGTCTCCAGCTATTTCCAGCGCAAGCCCGACTCTCCGAGAACGGAGGCGATGGCGGTGCAGATCCGCGATATCGAGGTGACGGTAACGCCCAGCGAGGCGGCGGCACTGGTGCTCGAACACAACCTGATCAAGCAGCTGAAGCCGCGCTACAACGTACTGCTGAAGGATGCCAAGTCCTATCCCTACATCCTGCTGACGGACGAGGCCTATCCCCGCTTCCGCCTGTACCGCGGTAGCCGCGAGCTCGCCGGCGAATACTTCGGTCCGTTCCCGGACGCCGGGGCCGTGCACCGCATCCTGCATCTGATGCAGAAGATCTTTCGCATCCGCGACTGTGAGGATGCCGTGTTCCACAATCGTTCCCGCCCGTGCATGCAGTACCAGATCGGCCGCTGCTCGGCCCCCTGCTGCCATGTCGTCTCGGACGCGGAATACACGGCCCAGGTGGGCGAGGCCCGCGCCTTCCTGAAGGGCCAGGATCAACGTCTGATCCGGCAATGGGAGGCGCAGATGCAGCAGGCTGCCGTCAGCCACGCCTTCGAGCAGGCCGCCATGCTGCGCGACCGCATCCGCGCCTTGCGCAGCATCCTGGCCGGCAGCGAAGGCGCCGATCTGCCCGCCGAGGCCGATGCCCTGGTCATCGCCCGCCATCCGGGCGGCGTGGCGGTCAGCGTCGGGGTGCGCCGCGCCGGTCGCAACCTCGGCACGCACACCGTGCGCGTCGACCAGGCCACCGATGCCGAGGCGCTGGAGATCCTGCAATCGCTGTGCATCGAACGCTACCGTTCCGAACCGCCTCCGACCGAGCTGCTGGTCGAGACCGAAGCGTCCGATGCCGGGGAATTGCAGCGCCTCGTCAGGCTGCTGCACCCGAAAAAGCGTTGCACGGTGCATGCCCCCAAACGCGGGGCCAGGGCCGACTGGCTGAAGCAGGTGGCACATGCCGGTGAGCAGTCACTGGCCAGCCGTGCTGCAACCAACCAGCAGGCCGCCTTCGAGGCGCTGGCCGAATTGTTCGATCTGGCGGAGGTGCCGCAAACGATTGCCGCCGTGGACAACGCCCACCTGGGCGGCAAGCAGACGGTGGCCGCCATCGTCTATGCCAACCATGACGGTGCGGACAAGGGTCATTACCGGCGCTATAAACTCGACGACGTACCGGCCGGCGACGACTACGCCGCCATGCGTGCCGTGCTGTCCCGTTTCTTCCGCGCCATCGGTGAGGAGGCGCTGCCCGAGCCCGACCTGATGCTGATCGATGGCGGCAAAGGCCAACTCTCTGTCGCCAAACAGGCCGCGGCCGACGCCGGCCTGTCGGCGATGAAACTGATCGGCGTGGCCAAGGGTGCTGGCCGCAAGCTCGGCCAGGAAACGCTGTGGCCATCGTGGCGCACCGATTCCTTGCAGCCCGGCATCCATTCCCCGGCCATGCTGCTGATCGCCAGGGTCCGCGACGAAGCGCATCGCTTCGCCGGCCAGTACATGAGAAAGCGCAAACAGGCCAGCATGTTCACCTCGGCCCTGGATACGATCCCCGGCATCGGCCCGGCGAAAAGGGTGGCGCTGCTGAAGCATTTCGGCGGCATCGAAGGGGTCAAGGCCGCCTCCCGCGAACACCTGGTCGAGGTGCCCGGCGTCTCGGCGGATCTTGCCGAAAGGATCTTCCACAGCCTGCACCGTTAGCCCGAGCGCAACGGGCTTTAGCCATCATTCACCTGCGGCCTTGACCCCATTGACAGCCCTGGGGCGCAGGCGCAGATTCGCCGGCTGACCGATCGGTCGGTTGGGAAAGGGGCCATAACGCATGGGTGAAGCGGCAATCGAACTGGCAGGCAGGGAGCGGCTGCTCGCTTCGGCGCAGCGGCTGTTCGCCGAACGCGGCTATGCCTCGGTGTCGATCCAGCAGATCGCCGTCGACGCCGGCCTGTGCAAGGCCACGGTATTCCACCACTTCCCCACCAAGGAATCGTTGTATCTGGAGGTGGTGCGCACCGCCTGCCTCGACACCCAGTCCCTGCTGCACGATGCCAGGAACAGCGGAAATCCGCTGGATGCCCTGCGCACCTTCGCCGTGGCGCACCTGCAGCATATCTTCGCGCACGACGAGCTGATGCGCCTGATCAGCCGCGAACTGATCAACAGCGATCAGGATCAGGGGCGCGCCATGGCCGAGCAGGTGTTCGGCGAACATTTCACCCGCATCGTGTCGCTGATCCGCGACTGCCAGGCATCCGGGGATATCCGCACGGATGTGATCCCGGCGGAGGCCGCGATCGCCATCGTCGGACTGAACCTGCACCTGTTCCAGAGCTGGCCGATCATCCGCCACCTGCCCGGAGCCGGCATCACCGACGCCCACCAGAGCGGCCGGCATCTGTTCGACATGCTGATCGAGGGCATGCGCCCCCGCCGGGAACAGCCGTGAGAGCGTGGATCGCTGCCATCGCCATGCTGGCGCTGTGGCCGCTGACGGCCACAGCCGGCAATGCGCTGAGCCTGACCGATGCCATCGGACTGGCCATCGATCATGCCCCCGCCTATGCGGCAGCCGAGGCCGATCGTGCCGCGGCGCACGAACAGCAGACCATCGGCCGCGCCCTGTTGTTGCCGTATGTCCATGCCACCGGCAACTATTCCCACTACCGGCAGCGTTTCAGCTACTCGAAGCCCGTGGCCCCGCTGCTGGAGGATTTCCAGACGGATTACAATCAGGCGACGGGCGAGGTCACCTTGTCCCAGCCCCTGTTCGACCTGAAGCGCTGGGCGGCGTACAAAGAGGGAAAGCTGGCCAGCACCGCTGGCGACATCCGGTTTGACGCCTCCTTTCAGCAACTGCTGCTCAACGTCAGCCAGGCCTATGTCAATGCCGTGGTGGCAAAGAGTGCCGCCGAAGCCGCACGCTCGCAGGAACAGGCCATGATCAAACTCGACGAGCAGGCGAGAGCGGCATTCAAGGCAGGAACCAAGAACATCAACGATTCCCTGGAGGCACAAAGCCGCCTTGATCTGGCACGCGCCCAGCGCATCAAGGCGGACAATTACGTCGCCCAGGCCCAGGCCACCCTGGCTTCGCTGATTGGCCAGCCGGCGCCGGACCTGGCCGTATTCGACCCGAACGCCCCGACGCCCCTGCCCGACCCCGATGATGTGGCCCATTGGCAGGATCTGGCCGAACATGATTCGCCTTACGTGCGTCTGGCCGCCAACGCGGCAAGTCAGGCCAATGAACAGGTCACGCATGCCATCGGCATGGCCGCGCCCTCCCTGAGCCTGGTCGGGGCCCTCGGCTATCAGGATGCCACATACGGCCAGTTCAGGACCGGCTACGGCATCCGCACCGAACAGATCGGCGTGCAGCTGGATATCCCGCTGTATGCCGGCGGCGGCACTTGGGCGGGGCTGCGCCAGAACGAAAAACTGGCCGACAAGGCGGAGCTGGACCTCGAGGATGCGAAGCGTCAGGCCAAGCTCGATGCCCAGGCGGCGTTCCTTGCCGTGCATGAAGCCGAGGCGCAGGTCGTGGCCCTGACGCAGGCAACACAATCGGCGTACAAGGCCAGGCAGGCCGCCGAACTCGGCTACCGGGTCGGTCTGCGCGATATCGTCGAGCGTCTTGATGCCGAAGAGCGGCTGTTCGAAGCCAGGCACGAGCTGACCCAGGCGCGTGGCCAGTACCTGATGGCGCGGCTCAGGCTGGCCTCCGCCATCGGCAAGCTTGACCGGTCGGCGATCGACAAGGCCGCGGCGGGGCTGATGGCCGATGCCGCTTCGTCCGCCGATACGGAGAAAGGACCATGACCCAAGCTGCGGCCGCTGGGCCATTGACCGGGATCATGGGCATGCGCACGGGTAGCTGGGCCATATGCTCGCTTGTGGCACTGATGCTGACCGGTTGCGCCGTCGGTCCGAATTTCCACAGTCCGACCGCCCCCGCCGTCAAGGGCTACACCCCGAAGCCACTGGCGCAGAAAACCGTTGCAACGAAGGTGGCGGGCGGTGAGGCCCAAACGTTCGAACCGGGCCGCGACATCCCGCCCCAGTGGTGGCAGCTGTTCCATTCCAAGGCCCTGAACAGCCTGATCATCAAGGCCTTGAAGGCCAACCCGGACCTGCAGGCGGCCCGCGCCTCGCTGACCGAGGCCCGGGAAAACGTGTATGCGGCCGAAGGTACGTTCCTGCCCAGCATCGACCTCGATGGCACGGCCAAGCACCAGAAAATCTCATACGCGCTGTTTGGCAGGCCGGGAACCGGCGGTACGCAGTACACCCTGTACAACGCCTCGGTCAACGTCACCTACGGCATCGATCTATTCGGCTACGACCGCCGCCAGCTGGAGTCGTATGAGTCACAGGCCGATTACCAGCGCTTCCAGTTCGAGGCGGCGTATCTGACCCTGACCTCGAATGTGGTGACCACGGCCGTGCAGGAGGCATCGCTGCGCGCCCAGATCGCGGCCACGCAGGAGATCGTCGCCTCGGAAAAGCAGCAGTTGGACATCCTGCGTCAACAATACGCCGTTGGGGCCATCGCCCGGTCCGATGTGCTGGCCCAGCAGACCGCCCTGGCCCAGACGCAGGCGACACTGCCACCGCTGGAAAAACAGCTGGCGGCGACGCGCAATCTTTTATCCACCTTCGTCGGGAATCTGCCGAGTCAGGGCCCTGGCGCCATGTTCGAGCTGGCCACGTTGCAATTGCCGGCCCAGCTTCCCGTCAGCCTGCCGTCGAAGCTGGTCGAACAGCGCCCCGATATCCGTGCCGCCGAGGCGCAGCTGCACCAGGCCAGCGCCAAGGTCGGCGTCGCCACGGCGGCCATGCTGCCCCAGATATCCCTGACCGGCGGCTACGGCCGCGTCGGCACCCACACCAACGAAGTGCTCACCCCAGCCAATGCGATCTGGAATTTCGGCATGGGCCTGCTGCAACCGATTTTCCGTGGCGGCACCCTGTTGCACGAGCGCCGCGCCGCCGTTGCCGCCTACAAGAAAGCCCTGGCTCAGTACCGCGCCACGGTGCTGACCGCCTTCCGCAACGTCGCCGACACGCTACGCGCGCTGCAGTCCGATGCCGACGCCCTGGCAGCCCGGGCCGATGCCGACAGCTCGGCCGGCAACAGCCTTGCGCTCGCCAAGGAGCAGTTCAAGGTGGGAGCCGTCAGTTATCTGGAGCTGCTCAACGCCGAGAAATCCTTCGAGCAGGCGCACATCTCCCTCGTACAGGCCCAGGCCACGCGCTATGCCGATACCGCGGCCCTGTTCCAGGCCCTGGGCGGGGGCTGGTGGAACCGCAATGACGTCTCTTCGGGCATAAAAACGGCGGCGCAAAAATCCGCGGACAGCACGAGGCACATGTCCGCCAAGCATCATCAACGACGGGGAGCAAACCCATGACGAAAAGAATGATCATCATGCTTGTGCTGGTGGCGCTGGTGTTCGGAGGCATCTTCGGCTTCGAGGCCTTCAAGAGCCACATGATGCACAAATACATGAGCAAGATGGGCCACCAGGTGCAGACGGTCTCGACCACCGTCGCCAGCAAGCAGCCGTGGCAGCCGAAGATCGAGGCCGTGGGCAGCCTGGCCGCCGTGCGCGGTGCCGATCTGAGCACCGAGGTGTCCGGCATTGTCTCCCGCATCCACTTCACGGAAGGCGATGACGTCAAGGCCGGCAAGGTATTGCTGGAACTGAACGCCAGCGACGACATCGCCAAGCTGCATTCACTGCAGGCCGCAGCCCAGCTCGCCGCCACCACCTACAAGCGCGACAAGGAACAGTTCGGCGTCAAGGCCATCAGCCAGCAGACGCTGGATGCCGCCGAGGCCAAACTGAAGCAGGCCAGGGCCAACGTGGACGAGCAGCAGGCGCTGGTGGACAAGAAGATCGTCCGTGCCCCCTTCTCCGGCCGTCTGGGCGTGCGCAACGTCGATCTCGGCCAGTACGTCAATGCAGGCACGCCGATGGTGACGCTGCAGTCGCTCGATCCGATCTTCGTCGATTTCTACGTGCCGCAGCAGTCGCTGGGCATGATCAAGGTCGGCCAGAAGGTCGAGGTCAAGACCGACGCCTGGCCCGGCCAGGAGTTCAGCGGCACCATCACGGTCGTCGATCCCAAGGTCGATCCGAACACGCGCAACGTCAAGGTCCGCGCCAAGCTCGAAAACCCGGACAAGAAGCTGCTGCCCGGCATGTACGCCACCGTGGATGTCGTGGCCGGACAGGTGCAGAACCTGATCACACTGCCGCAGACGGCGGTGACCTATAACCCGTACGGTGACATCGTCTACCTGGTCGAGAACAAGGGCACGGACGAGAACGGCAAGCCGAAGCTGGTGGCCAAGCAGGTGTTCGTCACCACCGGCGACAAGCGCGGCGACCAGGTGGCCATCCTGAAGGGCGTCAAGGCGGGCGATACCGTTGTCACTGCCGGCCAGATCAAGCTGCGCAACGGCTCCGCCGTCGCCGTCAACAACAGCATCCAGCCGACCGACAACCCGAATCCGCATCCCACCGAAGAAGAGTAAGACAAGGGCACGGCATGAAATTCACCGATATCTTCATCCGCAGGCCGGTGCTGGCCATGGTCGTCAGCCTGCTGCTGCTGGTGCTGGGCCTGCGCTCGTTCGGTGCGTTGCCTGTGCTGCAGTTTCCACGCACCCAGAACGCGGTCATCACCGTCACCACGACCTACTACGGTGCCGACCCGGATCTGGTGGCCGGCTTCATCACCACGCCGCTGGAAAATGCCATTGCCCAGGTCAACGGCATCGACTACATGACCTCGACCAGCACCAACAGCAACAGCACCATCGAGGCCTATCTGAAGCTGAACTACGACTCGGACAAGGCGCTGACCGAGATGAACGCCGAAATCAGCTCGGTGCTGAACCAGTTGCCCCCCCAGACCCAGAAACCGGTGATGAAGATCAGTATCGGCCAGACCATCGATGCCATGTACATCGGCTTCTACAGCGACCAGCTGACGTCCAACTACATCACCGATTACCTGTTGCGCATGGTACAGCCGAAGCTGCAGGCGGTGGACGGCGTGCAAACCGCCGAGATCCTCGGCGCCAAGAACTTCGCCCTGCGCGCCTGGCTCGATCCGAAGAAGATGGCCGCCTACGGCCTGACCGCCACCGACATCAGCAACGCGTTGGCGAGCAACGACTTCTTGTCCGGTGTGGGCGCCACCAAGGGTCAGATGGTGCAGGTCAACCTCAACGCCTCCACCAACCTGCATTCGGTGGACGAGTTCCGGAACATGGTGATCAAGCAACAGAATGGCGCCATCGTGCGCCTGAAGGACGTGGCGCGTGTGGTCCTGGGCGCCGACAACTACGACAAGCAGGTCGAATTCGACGGCAAGAAGGCGGTATACATCGGCATCAAGGTTGCGCCGACGGCGAACCTGATCGACGTGATGGCGGGCGTACACAAGGTGTTCCCGGGCATCCAGGCCCAGCTGCCGCAGGGCATCAAGGGCAAGATCGTCTACGACTCCACCAAGTTCGTAAACAGCTCGATCCATGAGGTGATCAAGACCCTGATCGAGGCGCTGCTCGTCATCACCCTCGTCGTATTCGCCTTTTTGGGCTCACCGCGCTCGGTGATCATCCCGGTGATCGCGATCCCGCTGTCGCTGGTCGCCACCTTCACGGCCATGGTGATGTTCGGATTCTCAATCAACCTGCTGACGCTGCTGGCCTTCGTGCTGGCCATCGGTCTGGTCGTCGACGATGCCATCATCGTCGTGGAGAACGTCAACCGCCATCTCGAACAGGGCATGAAACCGATGGATGCCGCCATCCTGGCGGCGCGCGAGCTGGGCGGGCCGATCATCGCCATGACCACCGTACTGATCGCCGTGTTCATCCCCATCGGCTTCCAGGCGGGGCTGACCGGTGCGTTGTTCACCGAGTTCGCCTTCACGCTTGTCGGCACCGTCACCATCTCCGGCATCATCGCCCTGACGCTGTCGCCGATGATGTGCTCACGCCTGCTCAGGTACCATGCCAAGGATGATCCAAGCCTGGAATCCAGGGTCGTGCATTACATCGACAGCCGCTTCGATTGGGTACGCCGCAAGTACACCAATGGCCTGCGTGGCTCGCTGAACAATCTGCCGGTGACATGGGTGTTCGCGCTGATCGTGCTGACCAGCATCTATTTCCTGTACGCCGGCGCCAAGCACGAACTGGCGCCACAGGAGGATCAGGGCGTGATCATCTCCGCAGCGACGGCGGCCCCGAATTCGACGCTGCAGCAGCGCGAACCGTATTCGCACGAGATTTACAAGATCTACGCCAGTCATCCGCAGACCGACCATGTGTTCCAGATCGATGCCCCGGGCCGCGTCATCGCCGGCATGGTGCTGACCCCCTGGGATCAGCGCAAAAAGACCGCCAGCGAGCTGCAACCGATAGTGCAGAAGCAACTGAACCAGATCGCCGGCATGCGCACCGTGGCCTTCCAACCGCCGTCGTTGCCGGGAGGGCGTGGCCTGCCGATCCAGTTCATCATCGGCACCACCCAGCCGTTCGACCAACTGAATGATGTATCGCAAAGCTTCCTGGCCCAGGCGCAGAAGAGCGGCATGTTCATGTTCCTGGATTCGGACCTGCGCATCGACCTGCCCCAGTCCACGGTACAGATCGACCGCAACAAGGCTGCATTGCTTGGATTAAACATGAAGGACATCGGCGATGCCCTGGCCTCGATGCTCGGCGGCGGCTACGTCAACTACTTCAGCCTGTCCGGGCGCTCGTACATGGTGATTCCACAGGTGAAGCAGCGCTATCGCCTGAACGCCGACCAGTTGCTGAACTACTACATCCGCACCGCCAGCGGCAAATCCGTGCCGCTATCCACTGTCGTGCACATCACCACCAAGACCACGCCGGAATCGCTGAACCACTTCCAACAGCTCAATGCCGCCACCATCCAGGGCGTGGCCATGCCGGGCGTGACCACGGGCGAGGCCCTCGGCTATCTGAAGAACCTGGCTGACAAGACACTGCCGACCGGCTACTCGATCGACTACGGCGGTCAGTCGCGTCAGTTCATGCAGGAATCCAGCGGTTTCCTCGAAACCTTTGCCTTTGCCCTGATCATCATCTTCCTGGCCCTTGCGGCTCAGTTCGAGAGCTTCCGCGACCCGTTGATCATTCTGGTATCGGTGCCGATGTCGATCGCCGGCGCCCTGATCTTCATCAGCCTTGGCATTGGAGGCGCCAGCATCAACATCTACACCGAGGTGGGCCTGGTGACGCTGATGGGCCTGATCAGCAAGCACGGCATCCTGATCGTGCAGTTCGCCAACACCCTGCAGCGCGAAGGAAAATCGAAGCGTGAGGCCATCGAGCAGGCGGCCAACATCCGACTGCGCCCGATCCTGATGACCACGGCCGCCATGGTGCTGGGCGTGCTGCCTCTGATCACTGCCACAGGCGCCGGTGCCGAATCTCGCTTCAACATGGGTCTGGTGATCGGCAGCGGCATCGCCATCGGTACGCTGTTCACGCTGTTCGTGGTGCCGGCGGTGTACATGCTGGTCGCCGCCGACCATTCGAAGAAGGCTGCCATGCAGCCGCCGGATGAGCCCTCGCACGCCTGATGCATGCGGCGCGGCCCGGGTGCATCCGGGCCGCGCCTAGCCTTTTACCTTTCACCCCTCACGTCATACCCCGTGCGGCGGGCATGACGGTCAGCGAGCGAAGTGAACGAACGGACTCAGCGTCGCATACAGGATGAAGGCGATCAGAAGCACCAGCAGCAGGAAGCGCAGCGGATGCTTGGCGATGTTGCCCAGCCAGGTCGGGGCCATGCCCTCGCGCCTCAGCTGTTCATACTCCGCCCGCGCCCGTTCGAACCTTTCCCGCTGGTATTCATCGAGCAATGCCTGGGCCTGATCAAGCTGGGTGTTGTCGTGCAGCCAGTAGGCGGACGAGGACACGCCCCAGGCACTGCCCTGCGTTTCGTAGAAGTCGATGCCGTTGTCGGTCAGCAGTTGCCGAACCTCGTTCGCCTCGTCCTCGGGCACATTTCTGAGATTAAATAACCGAACCGGCATGGGCTCGCGCTCCTACACCTGGATTTTGACTGGCTCGGAACGGTCGGCGCTTGACCGTTACGATCCGTTCGCAGTTTCACACCGTTTTCTGCGGAAAGACCATCCCAGCAACAGCACAATACCAGCCGCTGCGGAAAATACCGATGCCGACAGAATACCCAGCTTGGCGCCGTTGATCAGGCTGGCGCTGAAGGCCAGGTTGGCAATGAACAGCGCCATCGTGAAGCCGATGCCGGTCAGCATGCTGCCGGCAACCAGTAACATCCAATCGAGATCCGGAGGACGTGTCGCAATGCCCGTGCGCACGGCCAGCCAGCTGAAGCTCAGGACGCCCAGCGGTTTTCCGAGCACGAACCCCAGAAACACGGCGATGGTGACGGCGTTGCCAAGATGGGCGAACGATATCAACACACCGGCGTTGGCAAAGGCAAACAGCGGCATGATCAGGAACCCGACCCACGGGTGCAACATGAGCTCCAGCCGTTCAACCGGCGACAGCGTTTCACGCGCTGCGGCTTCCGCCATACGTAATGCCCGGCGATCCTCGGTGTTGCCGCTCCAGTGGTCACCGGGAGGATATGCAACGACCTGATCCAGAATGGCATGCAGGCGTTCGTCGCTCACCCATTTCCCGGTTGGCGTCATCAGGCCGAGAATGACGCCAGTCACTGTTGCATGGATTCCGGATGCATCCACCGCAATCCAGATGAATCCGCCCGCCAGAAAATAGATCGTGATGCTTCGGACACCGAGCAACGCCATGACACGCACGAGGACAATGCCAATCGCGGCCAGAACAAGCATGCCCCAACTGATATGCGTGCCGTAGCCGATAGTGACGACAAGAATGGCACCGATATCATCCACAATCGCCAGCGACAGCAGGAACACACGCAGGCTCTGGGGAATGCGCGTACCCAACAGCGCCAGACACCCGATAACAAATGCAGTGTCGGTCGCCATCACCGTGCCCCAGCCGTTCTGGCCGGGATGGCCTGATTGCAGCATCAGATAGAACGCCGCGGGCATCAACATGCCGCCCAACGCACCCGCAATGGAGAGAGCGGCCATGCGCGGATTTTTCAGTTCACCCAGCACCAGTTCGCGCTTCAGTTCCAGGGCGACCAGGAAGAAAAAAAGCGTCATCAAGCCGTCGTTGATCCATGCCCTCAGCGAACGGGTGAATTCCAATGAGCCGAGATGGATGCCTAACGGAATTTCCCAAAACGCCAGGAAAGGATGGGCCCACGGAGAGTTGGACAACACGAGCGCGGTGACAGTAAAAATCAGCAACACGGCGCCGCCCGCGGCCTCGATGTGCAGGAACCGTGATAACGGCGCTGTCAGCCGGTCGACAAGTTCCTTCGGTAATCGATGCAGTTCCTTTGTGATCGGGCGTTCGTCACCCATGGCGATCGTCGGGCTTCAGGGACATTCGCGGCATTCAGGTGACGATCCCGAACAGGGCCCCGGCACCGGCCGTCAGGGCCATGGCAAGGGCACCCCAGAACGTCACCCGCACGGCAGCCGTCATCACCGTAGCCCCGCCGGCACGTGCGGCCAGGGAGCCCAACAGCGCCAGAAACAGCAACGAACCGACCGACACGGCCCACATGAGTACCGAGGCCGGCACCAGCAAGACGATCAGCAGGGGCAGGGTCGCACCGGTCGAGAACGTACCGGCCGATGCGAAGGCGGCCTGCATCGGTCGTGCGGCCGACATTTCGGACATGCCCAACTCGTCGCGCGCATGGGCGCCGAGGGCATCGTGCGCCATCAACTGGGTCGCGACCTCGGAGGCCAGCTGCGCATCCAATCCGCGCGCCACGTAAATGGCCGCCATCTCCGCATGCTCGTGCTCGGGGTTATCCGCCAGCTCCTGTCGCTCCCGTTCCAGATCGGCGTGCTCCGTGTCGGATTGCGAGCTCACCGAAACATACTCGCCGGCAGCCATCGACATGGCGCCGGCCACCAGGCCGGCAACGCCTGCGACCAGAATGTCCTTTGAACCCGCGCCCGCCGCCGCCACGCCCATGATAAGGCTGGCCGTCGACACGATGCCGTCGTTGGCGCCAAGCACGGCCGCGCGAAGCCAACCGATGCGGTGGGTTTTGTGCCTTTCGATGTGTCTCATCATGTTTACGCTGTTTTAAGCAAAGCAGGGATCATTAAAAGGCACGGTCCCTGCGACGTATGAAGAAGCTATGCAAAAGCCACCCGATGATCATGCCGATGGCGATCAGAAAGAACATCAACAGGGATCGGGACATGGCGATGGACCAGAACAGGAAGCGGACCTCGACCACGACGACATTCTGGATGATAAACAGCACCGTCAGACCGGAAAGAACGAGGATGAGAATCAGCTTGTAATTCATGGAATGCATTGAACGCGCCTCCTGCCCTCTTCCCCGGCGCATCAACAGCCGGGCAAGCGGTGGTCATCCCCTTGCTTATAGCCGGTTTCGCACCGGGGCGCTGTACGGGACGGAATTGTTCGTCCCGACCCCGGGCGCGTTCCTCAGATTGAACGACAGGACGGCTAGATTCGCAGCTTATTTACCGGCAACCACTGCAACCCAAACAGCTATAGCACACGAATCACTGAGCCAATAGAGCGGATACAAGAGCAACTATCCAAAACTTGGACTCGTGTCGAGAGCGATCTGCTTCAAGGACGCGGCGCTGCAATTCAGGTTCCGACATGACATCATGAACGTTCCATAGTTCATTCATAGAAGCGCCGAGTTCTTCGGCCCTGATTTTGAGTGCCTCACCACGTAAAAGATGTGGCTTCTTACAAACCATAGCCATGCATGGTTAAGGTGTACGGATCACGCCCATGACGATGCCGAGGATTTGGATCTCCTCGTTTTTCAGATAGATGGGATGGAGCTCCGGGTTGGCCGGCTGCAGGCGCACGCCGTCCTTCTCGATGTAGAACTTCTTCAGGGTGACGGTCTCGCCATTGATCATCGCCACCACGGACTGGCCGTTCTCGGCCGAGGAGCGTTTCTCGACCACGATGACGTCGCCGTCGAGAATATTGTCGTCGATCATCGAGTCGCCACGCACGCGCAGCGCATAGCAATCCTTGCGCACCATCGTCGCCGGCACGGAGATGCGCTCCTGATGCTCGAACATATCGACGGGCTGACCCGCCGCCACCCACCCGAGCAGCGGGATTCCGACCATGTCGGCCGCTTCCACCGGCAGCACGTCGGCCGTATCCGGCCACACCGGCCTGTCCTTCTTCGGAATCAGCATGTGAATCTCGGACATCGCTTCCTCCCTGCGGCGCCTAACGCCATGTTTCCCCAATCATTGCCCCAACAGGCCGAATTGCCAAGCCCGGTCGGCGTCTGGGTCTGTTACAGTACGGACATGCTGAGGATTTCCGCCCAACTCGCCATCCCCGATGACGAGATCGAGATGCACGCCATCCGTGCCCAGGGCGCGGGAGGCCAGAACGTCAACAAGCTGGCCACGGCCGTGCATCTGCGGTTCGATGTTCGCGCCTCCTCATTGCCCGAGGCCTACAAGGAGCGGCTGCTGGCCAGCCGCGACCGGCGCATCAGTGACGACGGCATCGTCATCATCAAGGCCCAGCGCTTCCGCAGTCAGGAGCGCAACCGCCATGATGCCCTGTCCCGGCTGCAGGCGTTGATCCGCAACGCCACCACCGTGCCCAGACGACGCAAGCCGACACGCCCCAGCCGGGCGGCAAAACAGCGGCGGCTGGAGAGCAAGGCAAAACGCAGCGCGGTGAAGACGCTCAGGAAACCGGTCAGCGAATAAAAAGGCCCGCCGTTGCCGGCGGGCCTCGTCATCGCATCAGTCGCTACGTGCCAGGGTTCTCATTTCTTAGAAATGATACTTGGCATCGAGCACGTAGCTGTCGATATTCAGGCCGCCGAAGTTGGTGTTCTTGGTCGTGGTATCGGCCCGGCTCTCATAGCGCACCCACTCGAAACCGACCGTGTACTGGTTGGCTGCCCAGTAATCGGCACCCAGACCGAAGCTGAAATCTGTCTTCGTCGTTCCCTGCGAACGGTTGGTGGTCTGCGAGGTATAGGTGGTGCGCATCGTTGTCAGGCCGAGCAGGCCGTAGAGGGTCAGATCGGGGGTGACGTCGTATTTCGGCTTGAGATAGACCCCGACGAACCAGTTCAATTTGGCGCTGTTGTTGGCGCTGTCCGTGGTGCCGACGCGGATTTCGCCACCCAGATAGGGCTGGAAATCATTGCCGGCCTGCAGGTAGGCACCGACGGCGGAATCGTTGCTGGCACCCGGATTCAGCGAAAACACGCCGATGCCGGCGCCGACATAGGGCTGCTGCGCATGGGCCACCGGCACCATGGCGGTTCCGGCCATCAGAATTCCGGCCATCAGCACAAGGTATCTTTTCATGGTCACTGCTCCTTATCGCTTATTATTGATCGTTCGACGATCGATTTGGCAAAGTCGCGGGCGGGGCGATTCTGGGCGGCAACGGCCTTGTCGACAAGTCGCGGCAGGATGGCGTGGCTCAGTGCTCCCGCATCATCTGTTCGTGTTCGCTCAGCGAACGTTCGAATGCCGGACGCTCGAACAGTTTTTTCATATAGCGCTCGAGATTGCGCATGCGGGAGGTATCGACGCCCTGGGAGGGAAGACGCCACAGAATGGGTGCGATGGTGACGTCGGCAAGCGAATAGGTCTCACCGACGAAGTAATCCTGGCGTGCCAGATAGCTGTCGAGCGTTTCCAACCACGAACGCAGCTTCTTCATCTGGTCGTTCTTTCGCTTGGCGCGCTCGATGCTGTCGTACAGCGGATACAGCTCCTGCTCGATGCGCATCACCGCCAGACGCATCTGTGCCCGTTCGGCCGGTGATCCGGGCTTCAGGGGAGGATGCGGATAGCGATCGTCCAGATATTCGCAGACCACCGAAGCCTCGAAAAACACGATGTCGCGATCGACCACCGTCGGCAGGCGCCCATACGGGTTCAGTTGCAACAGCTCGGTAGTCGGGTTTTCGGGATCCACATCGATGATCTTGGTCGGCAGCTCCTTCTCGGCCAGAACAATGCGGGTGCGGTGCGAGTCCGGGCTGGTCGGGCTCGAGAAAAGCTTGATCATCAAAACCTCCAAAAGACCGCTGCTGCACAGCGGGCGGCGCATTATAGCGTTTTCCATGTAAAAATAAAGACTTATGGTATGACCGGCGGCCTAATGTTCCGTATCGTCGCTCCCGCGCCGCATTCCCATCAACTGCGCCGTGATGAAATCATCGATATCGCCGTCCAGAAAGGCCTGAGTGTTGCTCGTTTCCATGCCTGTCCGGAGATCCTTGATGCGCGACTGATCCAGCACATAGGAACGGATCTGATGCCCCCAGCCGATGTCGGTCTTGGTATCCTCCAGCGCCTGCTTCTCGGCATTGCGCTTCTCCAGTTCGTGTTCATACAGCCTCGCCTGCAGCATCTTCCAGGCCGTGGCGCGGTTCTTGTGCTGTGAGCGGTCGTTCTGGCACTGCACGACGATGCCGGTCGGCAGATGCGTCAGGCGGATGGCCGAATCGGTCTTGTTCACGTGCTGTCCGCCGGCACCCGAGGCGCGGTAGGTATCCGTACGAACATCGGCCTCGTTGATGTCGATCTCGATCTCACGCTCGATGTCCGGGTAGATGAATACCGAAGCGAATGAGGTGTGCCGGCGATTGCCGGAATCGAACGGAGACTTGCGCACCAGCCGGTGCACGCCGATCTCCGCCTTCAGATAGCCGTAGGCGTACTCGCCCTTGACCGACACCGTCGCCGATTTGATGCCCGCCTCCTCACCGGCGGTGCACTCCATCAGCTCGGTCTTGTAGCCCTTCTTCTCGGCCCAGCGCAGGTACATGCGCAGCAGCATCTCCGCCCAGTCCTGGGCCTCGGTGCCGCCGGAACCGGCATTGATGTCGAGAAAGGCCGATTCGGCGTCGTTCTCGCCGCCGAGCATGCGCGCCAGCTCCAGCCTGTTGATGACCGCCTCGACCTCGCCCAGGCCCTGCACCGCCTCGATCTGGGAATCGGTATCGCCCTCTTCCGAACCCAGTTCGAACAGCGTGCTCTGGTCATCGAGCTTGTTCCTGGCATCGTTGAAGGTCTTCAGCATGCGCTCCAGGCGCGTGCGCTCCTGCATCAGTTTCTGGGCTTCTTCGGGATGGTTCCACAGATCGGGATCCTCGATGCGCGCGTTCAGCTCGCGCAGGTCCTCTTGTTTGGCCTCGACGTCAAAGAGACCTCCGCAGCGCTTCGATCCGCTCCGAGAAATCCTCGGCCCGCGTGCGGAAACCTGCAATCTGGTCTTCGATGCTCATTGCTCACTCCAGTCGTCACACCCCGATGCGGGGGGAACAGCAAGGTACATATACGCCGACGCAAATCAAGCCACCAGCCAAGCTTCCTTATCGACCCAGAGTTGCGGGATGACCTTCTGCCGTACGGCTTTCATGTCCGTTGTCACCTCACACCGACAACCCGCTTCAATGCTTGGGACTGAACCTTGCCTTGAACAGCTGGTGATCGGCGGTGCGCAGGCGGCGGCTGATCTCCCGGCCGACATTCATCTGCAAAATGGTGAATTGTTCGAGATCGTGCTGAAAAAGCTTTAGCAGCATGTCCTGGCTCAGTTCGATCGCGTCGCACGGCTCCTCGGCGATCACCGACGCACTGCGGGGATACAGGTCGAGCAGGGCCATCTCGCCGAAGCAGTCCCCCTGGCCGAGATGCCTGATCGGATGCGGCCTGCCGTTCCACCGCTTGCTGACCACTACCTTGCCCCGCTCGATGACGAACATGGAGGTGGCTTCATCGCCTTCATGGAAGAAGTATTCCTTTGCCTCAAGATGATGGAGCGAGGCCAGGTCGATCAGGAACTCCAGCGTCTCTCTGCTGATGCCGCCGAAGATCGGCATGGACTGTAGCAGTTCGACACGGGCCCGTTTCAAGCCCGGCCCCGCATGGCGCCGTGATCAGGTGATATCGATTCCATCGTCCTTCCCTTTGACGAAGGTGGACCCCGCCGCGCATGGTGTCAAACGTGGGTTCACCCACCGGGCTCATCATGAGACGGTAAATGCTGGTAGGACTTTCTGCACTGGCGACCGCGGAAAGGTTGCAACAGGGTAACGGCACATACCACTCACCCTGGGAGTTCGAACATGGGAGACATCCTCTATACACCCTACCGCCTCGGCGGCCTTACGCTGCAGAACCACCTGGTCATGTCGCCGATGACGCGCAACCGGGCGATCGGCAATGTTCCCAATGACCTCATGGTCAAGTACTACATGCAGCGGGCCTCCGCCGGCCTCATCATCACCGAAGGCACTTCTCCGTCGCCGAACGGCCTGGGCTATCCGCGCATCCCCGGCATCTTCTCCGAGGCGCAAACAGAGGCATGGACCCCCATCGCCGATGCCGTACATGCCGGCGGCGCTAAGATATTCATGCAGCTGATGCATACGGGTCGGATTGGTCATTCGCTGAATCTGCCGGCAGGGGCGCACGTGTTGGCGCCATCGGCGGTCGCCGCCGCCGGCGAGATGTACACGGATGCCGAGGGACCGCAGCCCCATCCGGTGCCTACGGCCATGAGCGCAGAGGATATCGAGCATGCAAAACAGGAATACGTGCAAGCGGCCAGAAACGCCATTGCCGCGGGCTTTGATGGCATCGAATTGCACGCTGCCAACGGCTATCTACTCGAACAGTTCATCCGTCCCAACACCAATATCCGCACCGACGCATACGGCGGCGCCATCGAAAACCGGGCCCGATTTGTACTGGAGGTCGCCACCGGCGCCATCGACGCCATCGGCAGGGACAAGGTCGGCATTCGTCTGTCGCCCTTTGGCGTATTCAACGACATGCCGCTATACGACGGAATGGAGGCAGACTACGCCTACCTCACGGAGCAACTCAATGCCCTGGGACTGATGTATCTCCATATCGTCGACCATTCCTCAATGGGTGCGCCTACGGTGCCGGATAGCATCAAGACCACCATACGGCGCCTGTTCAAGCGCACCCTGATCCTTTCGGGAGGCTACGACGCCGAGCGGGCCGAAAGCGACCTTGAGGCCGGCAAGGGCGATCTGATCGCGGTCGGGCGCCAGTTCCTGGCCAATCCGGATCTTCCCGCCCGCTGGAAGGCGTCCGCTACTCTGAACGAACCGGACTTCGATACCTTCTACACCCCCGGGGAAAAGGGCTACACGGACTACCCGGCACGATGAAGCGGATCCGTTCAGTCCCCGCCTAGCACATCCTCGACAACGAACTGCACTGCACCATTGCCGCGCCAGTCGTCGAGCTGCAGCTGGCCCACGACCGACAGCGTGCCGCCCGGCCGCAGGGCCTCGTCCATCGCCCCGATGCCGAACACCACGGCCGCGAGCGGAGCGCTGCGGCTGACCGCCTGCTGCAGCCTCAGCCTGACCACGCCGCCCTTCATCTCACGCCGGTCCACGACCTGCACCTGCTGCAGCATCCACTGACAGGGCGGATTCCCCTGTCCCAACGGTTCGAAGCGGGCCAGACGCTCGGCCAGTCCCGCGTGCAGTGCGTTCAGGCCCAGCACGCCGTCGATGGCGAGTTCCGGATGACGAGCGGCATCACGCCCCTGAACCTCGACGGCCTGGGCAAAGGCGTCAACGAAACCCTGCCAGGCACCGGGACGCACCGTGCCGCCGCCGGCCCCGGCATGACCGCCGAAGCCCTCGAGCACGTCGCTGCAAGCATTCAGCAGATCACCGATGTGATACCCGGGGCGACCGCGCAATGATACGCGGATGCGATCATCCGACATGACAAACCCGACGGCGGCAGGCCGGTTATGCTTGCGCGCCAGCCTGCCGGCTGCCAGCCCGACGACACCGGCATGCCAGGATGGATCGTAGACCGCCAGCACCGGGGAGCCGGCCAGCTTCGCCTCCGCCTGTCTGAACACCTCAGCCTCCACCTGCCGTCGCTGGCGATTGCTCTCATCCAGCGCCGCTGCCAGCTGCGCCGCCTCGGCCGCATCGGTGGCGGACAGCAGGCGCATCGCCTGCTCACCGTGGCGCATGCGTCCGGCGGCGTTGATGCGCGGTGCGATGTGGAAACCGATGGTTTCACTGGTGATCGCCGATTTGACGCGGGCAACGTCCAGCAAAGCCGCCATGCCGATGGAGGGCTCCGCGTTCAACTGCTGCAGGCCGTGATGCACGAGGATGCGGTTGACGCCGTCCAGGCGCATCACGTCGGCCACCGTCGCCACGGCGACACGGTCGAGCAGACAGCGCAGATCGAATGCCGGGGACTGTCCCACCTGCTTCAGCCGTTTCCATGTCGCCACGAGCAGGAAAAAGGCCACGCCGGTGCCGCACAGCAGCCTGCCCGCAAATCCACAATCCGCGCGCGACGGATTCAGCAGGGCGAAGGCCTGGGGCAGATTGTTGTCCGGCAGATGATGGTCGGTGACGATCATATCCAGGCCGAGCTTGCCCGCTTCGCGGCAGGCCTCGAAACAGGTGGTGCCGGTATCGACGCTGATGCCGAGCGTGGCGCCATCGGCATGAGCCTGGCCGACCGGTTCCACGCCGATGCCATGGCCGTCATCGGCCCGATGCGGGATTGACGACGTCACATGGGCGCCGGCGGCTTGCAGGGCTTCGACCAGGATCGCCGTACCGGATACGCCGTCGCAATCAAAATCGCCGAAGATGTGGATATGTTCCGCATCCGCAATAGCCGTCGCCAGACGACCGGCCGCCTTCGCCATATCCCGCATGCCGTCGGGATCCGGCAGATCGGCCAGGCGCGGGGTGAAATAGCTATCGCCCTCGCTCAGGCCGCGGCTGGCCAGCAGGCCCTGCCAGGCTGCAAGGGGATCGTCGGCATACAGTGGCTGGTGCCGCCATGCCAGGCGCCGACCACGGAGGGTCAGTTGATCGGGTAGCCCGTCGCCGTTCATGCCGCGTGCCCCTGATAGCCGGACAACCGGTACAATCTCCGGTTCAGCTCCGCCCGGGAGACGGGGCGTCGCGGTTGCCACGCATGACGGCCGAAACCCGGCCATGAGCGCATATCCAGCAGCACCGCATGCCGATCCCCGCCGAGCAGCCAGTGGCGCGGCATCGGCTGATGCGCCAGCCATGCCTCGACCTGCACCGCCCGCAGGATGGCCACCGGCAACTCGGCTCCGGCAGTGCAGGTACGAATCAGTGCATCATCGGAAATCACGCGCGGGCGCTCTATTGGTGCGGCCGGAAGTGCGGACGGCGCCCACAGCCATGCGCCCATCACCGCCGGCAAGCCGGCGGCCTTCCGACGCACCGACGGCTTCGAGGCCAGCAGCATCTGCATCTCGGCGCACAGGCGCATCAGGCGGCCGCCATCAGCACCTTCCGGATGCCGGTTGGGCAGCCTATGCCCGGCCACCTGCGCGAAGCTTGCAGGCTTTGCATCCCACGGATTCTCCGTCACTGCCAGCATGCAGCCATCGCGGCTCAATAGCGTGAACCCATCCCCGGCCAGCAATGGCTGCAACAGTCCTGCCAGCCACTGCGTGTCGTCATCGTCCCAGATGAACGCCTCTCCCGGCATGATGTGCACGGCATCCCGCCCCAGACGTCCGGCAAACGGTGAAACCAGCCAGCTCTGGCGGGCCTCGCCCGGTACCCCCTGACCCATGGCCGCGGCCAGAAGCCCGGATGCCCCCTGACCAGCACCAATCAATGTCGCATACCATTCGATCGGAGCCATGGCAGGGGCAACTGCCCACAGCTTCCGGGACCGGCTCAACCGAGAGGATACGGATTGTAGCGCCGGATGCGACACGTATGTGCCATGCTCGTCGGAAATCAATCCATCCGGAACAAGGATCAGGCTAGGCAAGGTTGTCGGACGCATTACCTCGCCGGACTAGTCGCCGAGCAGCTTGCGTACCGCAGCCTCAGTGGCATCAATCGTCACCGGCTGCGTCACATTCTTCATGGCCGTGTCCGGATCCTTCAGGCCATTGCCGGTCAGGGTGCAGACGATGCGCGCTCCGGGCTGGAAATAGCCCTGGGCGTTCAGCTTGATGACGCCGGCCACCGAGGCGGCCGAGGCCGGCTCACAGAACACGCCCTCCAGGCGCGCCAGCATGTCGTAAGCCTGCAGGATCTCCTCGTCGGTGACGGCATCGATCAGGCCGCCGGACTCATCGCGTGCAGCGATGGCCTGCTGCCAAGAGGCGGGCTTGCCGATGCGGATGGCCGTGGCCACCGTTTCCGGGTGCTCCACCGGCGCACCCAAAACCAGGGGTGCGGCCCCGGCTGCCTGGAAGCCGAGCATCTTCGGCAGACCCTGGCTGATGCGGCGCTCGTGGTATTCCTGGTAGCCCATCCAGTAAGCGGAGATGTTGCCGGCATTGCCGACCGGCAGCGCATGGAAGTCCGGGGCGAAGCCCAGCTCGTCGATAATCTCGAAGGCTGCGGTCTTCTGGCCCTGCAGGCGGTAGGGATTGACGCTGTTGACCAGCGAGATGGCGCCGTCGGCCGCCACATCGCGCACGATCTGCAGCGCCTGATCGAAGTTGCCGCGGATCTGGATCACCCTGGCCCCATAACGCATGCCCTGACTCATCTTGCCGAGCGCGATCTTGCCCTCCGGGATCAGCACATAGGCCTGCATGCCGCAGTTGGCGGCATAGGCGGCGGCCGAGGCCGAGGTGTTGCCGGTGGAGGCACAGATGACCTTGCGGCTGCCGGCGTTATAGGCCTGTGTTACGGCCATGGTCATGCCACGATCCTTGAACGACCCGGTCGGGTTCAGGCCCTCGAACTTCAGGTAGATGTTCAGATCCGGATTGATGGCATTGCGCAGATTCAGCGATTCGTGCAGCGGCGTGTCGCCCTCGTACAGCGTGATGATCGCGTCATTCTTGCCGATCGGCAGGAAGGCGCGGTAGCGGTCGATGATTCCTTCGTAACGTGCCATGTCTTTATCCTATGCCCCGAACCCTTCCTTACGCAGCAATAATACATGCCGGTCATCGACCGTATCCAGTGCCAGGATACGGGCGAGTGCGGCCTGCATGTTCCCCTCGGTGGTCTCGTGGGTCAGCATGGTCACCGGCACCTCGCGCGTGGCATGGCGTTCCCTCTGCAACACCGCCTCCAGGCTGATGCGGTGATCGGCCAGGATCGAGGTCACGGCCGCAATCACGCCCGGCTCGTCCTTGACCATCAGGCGCAGGTAATACTCGCCATCAACATCGGCCATCGGCAGCGTCGGGATATCGCGGCGCGCCTCCTGCACGAAGCCCATCGGCGGCGCCAGGTGGCGCACCCCTTCCGGGAAGCCGCTGGCGATGTCGACGATATCTGCCACTACCGCCGATGCCGTCGGCCGTTCACCCGCACCCCGCCCGTAGAACATGGTCTGTTCCACAAAATCACCGGTGATCTGCACCGCATTGTATGAATCGGACACCTGCGCCAACTGAGAAGCCAGCGGCACCAGCGTCGGGTGCACGCGCATCTCGATAGCCTGCGTATCGCCATTGCCATGCGGCTTGGCGATGCCGAGCAGTTTGATGCGGTAACCCAGCTCCTGCGCCGAGGCAATATCTGCCAAGGTAATGCGCGAGATACCCTCGGTATAGATCTCTTCGAACTTGATTTTCGAGCCGAAGGCCATGGCCGCAAGGATCGACAGCTTGTGGGCGGTGTCGATGCCCTCCACATCGAACGTCGGATCGGCCTCAGCATAGCCCAGCGCCTGGGCCTGGGTCAGCACCTCGGCGAAATCCACACCCTCGGTCTCCATCTTGGTCAGGATGTAGTTGCAGGTGCCGTTCAGGATGCCGTAGATCGATTCGATGGCATTGGCGGCCAGGCCCTCCCGCAGTGCCTTCATGCACGGGATACCACCGCCGACAGCCGCCTCGAAGCCGATCTGCAGGCCATTTTCCGCCGCCAGCGGAAACAACTCCTCGCCATGCTTGGCGATCAGTGCCTTGTTGGCAGTCACCACATGCTTGCCGTGCTGCAATGCCGTTTTCATGAAGCTGCGCGCCGGCTCAAGGCCACCCATCAGCTCGATGACCAGGTCGATATCCTCGGCCTCGGTGATACGGCTGGCATCGGTGGTCAGGTCGACGGAACTCAGATCCACGCCGCGGTCGCGTTTGATATCGAGATCACAGATGCGCACCAACCGGATGATCTTGCCCAGCCTTTGCTGCAACAGATCGCGATGGCTCAACAGCAGCTGTGCCACCCCCGTGCCGATGGTACCGAGCCCGATCAGACCAACGCGCAGGGTGATCATGCCTTCGCTCCTGCGCCGAGGAACTGGCGAATGCCACGTACGGCCTGGCGGATGCGGTGCTCGTTCTCGATCAGCGCGATGCGCACGTGCGAATCGCCGTAGCTGCCGAAACCGATGCCCGGACTTACCGCCACCTTGGCGTAGGAAAGCAGACGCGTGGAAAATTCCAGCGACCCCATCTCCTTGAATTCGTCCGGAATCTCCGCCCATACGAACATCGATGCCTTCGGATTCTCGGCCATCCAGCCCATTTTGTGCAAACCGGAGATCAGCACGTCGCGCCGGGACTGGTACATGCTGCGGATTTCCTCCACACAATCCTGGGGTCCGTTCAGGGCGGCGCAGGCAGCGATCTGCAGCGGCTGGAAGGTGCCGTAATCCAGATAGGACTTGATCTTGGCCAGCGCCGCCACGATATCGGGATTGCCGACCATGAAGCCGATGCGCCAGCCAGCCATGTTGTAGCTCTTGGACAGCGAGTAGAACTCGACGGCCACGTCCTTGGCGCCCTTGACCTGCATGATCGACGGGCACTGGTAGCCGTCGAAGGTGATCTCCGCATAGGCGATATCGGAGATGACGATCAGGTTGTTGTCGCGGGCGAAATCGACGACCTTCTCGTAGAAGGATAGGTCGACCACCTGCGCCGTCGGGTTGGACGGGAAATTGACCAGCAGGATCTTCGGCCGCGGCCAGGAATCGCGTACCGCCTTCGTCAGTTCTTCGAAATAATCGATGCCGGGACCCATCGGCACATGGCGGATGTCGGTACCGGCGATGATGAAACCGTATGGATGGATCGGATAGGCCGGGTTGGGCGCCAGCACCAGATCACCGGGGCTGGTGATGGCCACGGCCAAATGCGCCAGACCCTCCTTGGAGCCGATGGTGGCGATAGCCTCGGTCTCCGGATCGAGATCGACATCGAACTTGCGCTTGTACCAGGCGCAGACAGCCTTGCGCAGTCCCGGGATGCCGCGGGACAGCGAATAGCGGTGGTTGCGCCCGTCCTGGGCGGCTTCGGTCAGCTTGTCGACGATGTGCTGCGGTGTCGGCTGGTCCGGATTGCCCATGCCCAGGTCGATGATGTCATGCCCCTCATGGCGAAGATCCATCTTGAGCTTGTTGACAACACCGAACACGTAGGGTGGAAGGCGTTTGATCCGCTCAAACTCGCGCATGAAGCATGGTTCTCCCTGATGTGCCGCGTGAAGCGCCTCCCGCCATCTGAGAAAAGGCGTTTGAACGACCCGCAAAGGTGGTTCGGAGTGTAGGGTTGGCCCGTTTGGGGGTCAAGGCGCCCCGCGCAGCCGCTCAATGCTCGATGTCTTTCCACACCTCGCGTTTCAGCAGCCACAGCACCACGGTCAGCAGCACCAGAAAGGCGATGACATAGCGGCCGAGCAAACGACGCTTGATCTGGTGCGGCTCGGCGATGAAGGCCAGGAAGGAAGAGACGCTGCGCGCCTGCTCCTCGATCTTCTTGGTGTCCTTCGGATCATGGTTAAACCAGGCCAACGGATCCGGCATGGCAATGTTGTTCCCGGGGAAATAGGCGTTGTAGTGCCCGTCCGGGATGCGCCCCGAGGGATCATGCTTAAATCCGGTCAGGATCGAATACACATAGTCAGGACCCCGTCGCGACAGCGTGATCACTGACAGATCCGGCGGTACCTTGCCGAAGGACATCTTGGCATCCGCCGCCGTCAGAGCGGTCGTCATGCCGTCAATCAGAGGCTTGCTGCCCCGGATCGCATCGACCTGCTTGCGGGTCATGCCGATCTCGGGATAGTGCATCAGATCTCCATAGGTCATGAACTTGGCCGAGTGGCATCCCATGCAGATGTTGACGAACACCTCGGCGCCCTCCTGCAGGGTCTTCTTGTCCATGGTGATGTGCGGATGCTTCAGCGGCAGCGTACCTTCGGCGAAGGCCGCCGCCGGCGCACAGGCGATGATGATGCCGAGAATGGCGGCAGACCAGGGCATGGTTTTCATGTCAGACATCCTGTGGAAGGGGTCGCGTCTTTTCGTGTTTGGTGACAAAGGGAAGGAACAGGAAAAAGCCGAAATACACAGCCGTGGCGATGCGGACGATCAGCCGCAACGTCTGCGTCAGCTCGACATGCCCGCAGTAGCCGAGCACCAGCACCGAGACGAAGAACAGTATCACCATCTGGCGGTACATCGGCCGATAGCGAGCGGAACGCACACGACCGCGGTCCAGCCAGGGGATGAAGAACAGCAGCAGCATCGACAAGGCCATGGCGATAATGCCCACCAGCTTGTCCGGGAAGGCACGCAGGATCGAGTACCAGGGCGTCAGGTACCACAGAGGGGCGATATGGGCGGGCGTCGTGAAGCTGCTGGCGGGCGAGAAGTTGTCCGGTTCGAGCATGAATCCCCAGCCGGTGGGATTGAAGAACACGAAATAGCAGAAGGCGATCAGGAACACGCCGACCCCGAACAGATCCTTCACCGTATAGTAGGGATGGAACGGGACCACACCCTTCTCGCTCGGTTCGACCCCGGTCGGATTGTTGGAGTGCACGACATGCAGCGCGTGCAGATGGAACACGACGATGGCCACCAGGATCATCGGGAACAGGTAATGCAGTGAGAAAAAGCGGTTCAGCGTCGGATCGCTGATGCTGAAACCGCCACGCAGCAGCTCGAGGATGAAATGCCCGACAATGGGGACGGAACCGAACAGGTTGGTGATCACGGTCGCCCCCCAGTACGACATCTGGCCCCATGGCAGCAGATAGCCGAAGAAGGCGGTGGCCTGCATCGTCAGCAGGATAATCACGCCGACGATCCACAGCAGTTCCCGCGGCTTTTTGTACGAGCCGTAATACAGGCCGCGCGCAAAATGCATATAGATCAGGAAAAAGAAGGCCGAGGCCCCGACGGCATGGATGTAGCGGATCAGCCAGCCGTAATCGACATCGCGCATGATGCGCTGGACGGAATCGAAGGCCATGGTGTAGCCCCCCTCCGTGACCATGGCGCTGGGCTTGTAGAACATCGCCAGGAAGATGCCGGACAGTATCTGCAGCGCCAGTACCAGCATGGCCAGCGAACCGAAGTTCCACATGTAGTTCAGGTTCTTCGGGGTCGGGTATTCGATCAGGTGCTTGCGGATCATGCCCACGACGCCGGAGCGTTCATCAATCCACTGGGCAAGCGGGGTATTCAGCATTCGTTCTATCATGGTGCGTCCCTTGTCAGCCGATCAGGATCTTGGTTTCGGCCGTATATTTGTACGGCACAAGGTAGAGGTTGTAGGGAGCGGGAGAACCGTCGAAAACCCGCCCTGCCAGATCATACAGCGATCCGTGGCACGGGCAGTGAAACCCACCCGGCCACCACGTGGGTACCGTGTCCCCCCATTCCGCCTGGCCGGCCGACGGCTTGAACAGCGGTATGCAACCGAGATGGGTGCAATGGGCGTTGGTGACCAAGTACTGGGGCTTGATGGCGCGCGAGATGCGCTGCTCCTTGGTCTTCATCCAAGTTGCTTCCACGACGTGGCCATTGCTTGGATCGGCATGGGATTCCGGGTCCTTGAGACGGAAATAGTGGCCATCCAGGTGCTCCAGCATTTTTTCCGTGCGGTGTACGACGAACACCGGGATGCCCTGCCAGGCGATGACCACCAGTTGCCCGGGAACGACGGTCGACACATCGTATTCGGTGGTCGATGCGGCCAGTGTGTCCGCTGCCGGCAGCATGCTTTTGACAAATGGAACGGCCATGCCGGCGACACCAGCGGCGCCCAGGCCTGAGGCCAGGCCCCACAGGAAGTTCCTGCGTTTATGGTCAGTCGGTTCCGACATTTGTTCCCCCTGGGGTGGATATTTACGATTACTTACTTGTTCTTGTTCGGTATTTCGCTGGTAATCTTGATGAACGAAATAATCTGATCCTCGGCCGCACCCGCGCGGTGCTGTGCCGGCATCAACGTTTTGGCATTGGGATTGCCCGTGAACTTCTTGAGGGCTCGTTCGCTGTTGTTATCCCACTCGCGCAGCCTCTTTTCGGTCCACACCCAAGGCTTGCCCTTGATGTACTTGGTGAACGTGTATTTGTAGCCGGGATAGGTGCCGGCCACGCGCCCAAGCACACCCTTCAGGCTGGGGCCGATCTTGTTCTTGCCGGTGGTGAAATCGTGGCACATCCTGCACGAAACGCTGGCGAAAGCCCTGTCCGAAATCGGTTGTCCGGAACTGGCCATCTTGATGTAGGTGATGACGTTGTCCTCTTCCAGGCCGGTAAAAGCCTGGATTGGCATCTTGGTTTTGGCATTCGGATTACCGGTGAACTCCTTGACCGCCGTTGCGCTATCCCGATCCCACTTGCGCAGCCGCGCTACGGTCCACACCCAAGGCTTGCCCTTGATGTACTTGGTGAACGTGTACTTGTAGCCGGGATAGGTGCCGGCCACGCGCCCGAGTATGCCCTTCAGGCTGGGGCCGATCTTGTTCTTGCCGGTGGTGAAATCGTGGCACATCATGCAGCGCTGTTCGGCACCGGCATAGGCCAACGATCCCCAAACCATAACGGAAGCCAGGACAAGGACGACCGTAACAATACTGCGATTTACACCCATGAATCACCTCACTGCATTTCTTGGGTATTGTCACCATCAGTCCGCCCGGAGGCAACGGCAATCGCCAAGCTTCTCGTGCAATGGCGCGATGGCTAACCGGATTGCTATCGTTGAGCAAGATAAAACTCAACGCAGCCGTTCGCGCACCTCTCGCCCTCTACGCACCGCCATACACTGGCTGTACATCACTGCATGCAAAAGCTTTAAGCAACCGCCATGCCTACATGATGGGCCGAACCAGAGTTCAGTGTATCCGTATTCGCTTACAATTGAACCCCTAATAAACATGGCATTTTGTCCGCATTGTACGGTGGAATTTGTACGCCTGTGCGCATTGGCGCCATGCATATGATTATGGCAATCTTGCTCACATGGTAGGCAAGCCGCTCCTCAGCCAAGCCGAGTGCATGAACCATGCCTGGTCCCCAGCCCAGGCATCCTGCACGCTCTGCCTTGAGGCCTGTCCGGCCGATGCCATCCACATGAGCAATCACCTTCCCTCCATCGACGGCGACAGATGCACATCATGCACGGCCTGCGTCACCATCTGCCCGACCGGGGCCATCTCCCATGAACAAGTCCAACCCGATGCGCTTACCCGTCAGGCACGCGCGCTGGTGATGCAGGGAAAAAGAACGCTGCGCGCAGCCTGCAGTCATGTCTCCGACGCATCGGCTGACCTCAACGTGCCTTGCCATGGAATGTGGAATCCATTGCTGTTGGCCTGTCTGGCGGGCGAAGGCGTGCATCTGATTGAGCTCGACGGCATCTCGCAATGCGCCCACTGTCCGATCCATCACGGCGAACAGGTGTTGGCACAGACCGAACGCGACTATGCCGAACTGAACAAGGCGCTGGGCGTGCGTCTGGTCCTGAGCCGTGAGATCACGCAGCAAGCGGTCAAACCGCAGGGGATGCAACAACCGGAACCTGAACGTCGGGCATTCTTCCGAAAGCTGATCCCGAGCCTTGCCCAGGGCGCGGCCATGACCGTAGCCCATATCAGCGATGTGATGCGCGAGGATGAAGGCGGACATGAACCCGACAGCAGCCTACCCGTCACCTTGCAGATGTTCAGCAAATCGTTGCCGCGCTTGCAGCCGAACTTCACGCCCGTTCCACGCCTGGCCTCGATCCCGCTGGGCGCCGTCCAGGCCGATGATCGCTGTTCCGCCTGCGGTCAGTGCGTGGAGCAATGCCCGACCAAGGCGCTCGAACTGAGACCGTTCGGCGCCAACCATGTGCTCGAGTTCAGGCCCGATGCCTGTATCGGCTGCAACCACTGTGCGGACATATGCCCCGAACATGCCATCACACCATTGCCCAGCCTTTCAATGCCTGCCATTGCCGCCCGGCGCAGCAGACCGCTGGTCATGACCACCACCCCAAAACCAAAAAAGAATACCGTCGTTTCCTGATTGACATGGGATGACGGACTGACCAACAAAGGATTTGCACCATGCCGCAACAGATCACCCGTACCATTCAACTGAAAAGCCAGGCCGGAGAGACCGGCCAGGCCGAGATGACGCTTCATGCATACTCCAGCGCCGAGAGGAAGAAGCGCGCCATCCTGACCTTGCTCGGATTCTGGGCCCTGGCCGTCCTGAGCATCCCCATCCTCATCGCCCACTTTGTCCTGGTACCAGGCTTCTTCATCGGTGGCATCGTCATGTCCTCCAAACGATGGAAGACCGAGGAGGAAGCGGAGAGCGTTAGCGGCACATGCCCAAACTGCCATAACGACATGACCATCAATCTCGAGAAAAAGGGCGAACTGCCCCAATGGCAGTATTGCCCCGTCTGCAATGATTCGCTGGAACTGGACACTTTGCCGGCGGCTGCATCGTCGGCGCAGGCCGCACAGGCTTGATCTAGCCTTCCGCCACGGTTTCAGGCAGAATACCATGCGCATGCGCACCGTCCGCATGGGCAGGCGCAGCAGGAGGAAACCATGTTCGGCTTAGGATTCGGGGAATTGGTCGTGATTCTGTTGATCGTGATCGTGCTGTTCGGTGCCAAGCGCCTGCCGGAACTGGGAGATGGCCTCGGGCGCTTCGTCCGCGGCCTCCGCACCGGCTTGCAGGACGACTCCACCAACAAGACCGTGGACAACGAAAAGAAAACCTGAAACACATCGCATTTTCCCTATAAACAACCATGGATCTTTTCGGCATCGGGTGGACGGAGATGCTTGTCATCGGCATCGTGGCCCTGATCGTGGTGGGCCCGGACCGCTTGCCGGTGGTGGCGCGCAATATCGGCCGAGTCATCGGCTATTTCTCCCAGCAATGGCGAAATATCCAGCAGCAGATCAGGGAGCCTATCGACGGTGAGGTGAGGAGCATCAAGGAAGGCATCCAGAATGTGAAGGACGAGGTCAGCGGCGCCAAGCCCGTGTCCAAGCAGTCCGAGGAACAGGGGTCCAAACAGCATTGATCCCGCATCTGATCGAACTGCGCAAGCGCCTGCTGCGCTATCTGTTGATTCTCTTTTTCGCCTTCGGCCTGTGTACCTGGCAGTCCAATCTGCTGTTTTCCCTGCTGTCGGAACCGTTGCGCCACGCCCTGGGCCCGCATCCGATGCTGGTGTACACCGCCCCGCACGAAGCCTTCGTCACCTATCTGCGTGTCGGCATATTCTTTTCCTTCTTCCTGACCTTCCCATGGTTGCTGACGGAATTGTGGGGCTTCATCGTGCCGGGCCTCTACGAACACGAGCGCCGCGTGTTCACGCCTCTGCTTCTGATCGGGGGCCTGCTGTTCTACTGTGGAGGCCTGTTCGCCTATTTCGGCGTTTTCCCGTTCGCCTTCAAGTTCTTCTTCAGTTTCAACACGGGCGACATCACGGCCCTACCGTCACTGAAGGAATCCCTGACCCTGCTCATGCGCATGCTGTTCGCATTCGGGATTGCATTCGAACTGCCGATGGTGCTGCTACTGCTGATGCGCTTCGGTGTCATGACCCCCGAAAAGCTGAGAGCCAATCGCGGCTACGTGGTGCTGCTCATCTTCATCGCCGGGGCGATCCTGACTCCCCCCGATGTGATGACACAGCTGATGCTGTCGCTGCCGATGTGGCTGCTGTTCGAGCTCACGCTCATCGGCAACCGCCTGCTTGACCGGCGGAAAGTGAATCAAGCACCGACAGAGCATGGTGAAGCGCCGGCCGATCCGGATGCCCCGTCATAGACGGGGAGCCGTGCCGGCCTTCGCTAGCGGAAGACCCGCCTGAGCAACGCCGTGGTCCGTGCAGCGGGATGATGACGGATATCCGCTTCCTCCCTGGCCAGCATACCGAACATCGCCTTCAGTGTCCGGCGCGTCACGTAGGCATCGAGATTGTCCTTGAGGTAGCCGCCGATGAATGGCAGTGAGGCGTAACGGGATGAAAACCGGCGGTAGCTTCTCACTGCACCCGAACGCTCCAGTTCACGATGCACCAGTGGTGTGAAGGCACGTACGAGTTGCGCGGTGGTCTTGCGCTCAAGATAACGGGTGGCGGCATCATCCGGTCCATGCAGGATGCGGCGGGCATCCGAGAAGCTGATCGAGGCTATGGCATTGCGGAAGATCGGCCGTGCTACCGGCACGGCCGTTTCGGCGGCACGGTTGATCCGCTTGTGCAGATCCTCGGCATAGCGACCGAAGCCGGCGCGGCGCAGCAGGGCAGCGGGCTTCTGCAGATTATGCGGCAGAGGAATCTCGATGCCGGGACGCTTCCAGAATCCATTGATCCGTCCGAGATCGGAAACCGCCCGGCGCACGCCTTTCGCCAGCGCCTGCTTGAGTCCCCTTGACACCTCGCGTTCGGACAGTGCTGCCGAATTGGCATGTTCGGCCCCCTGCCCGATCGCGGACAGCACATCGTCCAGCAATCCCGTCGCCGAAGCTGTCCCGGCAAGCGGGAAGATGAGGATACATACGGCAAGAAGCAGCGCACCCGGGCGCATGTCAGTAGCTCTTGCGAAACTCCGTGGCATGGCACTTCGGACAGGGAGGGATTCTGCCGGTCTTCTTGAAGTGCATCTCATGACCGCAGGCTACACAGGTCAGTGTGCCGGCACTGGTGACCTCACCGGAGCGGTAATCCAGCGCCTTGCCGGCGCGATGCGCTATGGCGGACAGCGCGGAACCTGCGGAACCCAGCAACGAGGTCAATGAAGCCAACGCCCCGGCACTGAGGCGTGACGGATCGAAGCGACGGCGCGCCTCATCCCCCAGATTGCGGAATGCATCGGCCGTGAAGCCGAGATCGCGCTCCATGAACTCCTTCAGCCGCTGTCCCTGGGATTCAGAAAACTTGCCCGCGGCCGTCAGTTGTACGCGCGCCCTTTCCAGCGCCTCCCGCGCAAACTCGGAGCTGCGCTCGGCACCGCTCTCGAACAACTCCTTGAACCGGGCGGCCAGCAAATCGTACTGATCCGCCTCCTCGCGCTCCCCCGAACCGGACGTCTTCTTGTTCTTATTCTTATTCTCTTTCTCGTTACTCATGTGCTTGATTATAGCATCTCCGAACTGGCTGGTGGAAAGTTTTGTCGCACCTTGCATCAGCCGCTCGAAATCATACGTCACCGTCTTGGCGGCGATGGCGCCTTCGATACCACGAACGATCAGGTCGGCGGCCTCGGTCCAACCCATATAGCGCAGCATCATCTCGCCCGACAGGATCACCGAGCACGGATTGACCATATCCTTATCGGCGTATTTCGGAGCCGTGCCATGCGTGGCCTCGAAAATCGCGTGGCCGGACACGTAATTGATGTTGGCCCCCGGCGCAATGCCGATACCGCCGACCTGGGCAGCCAGGGCATCGGAGATGTAGTCCCCATTCAGGTTCAGCGTGGCGATGACATCGAATTCCTGCGGACGGGTCAGCACCTGCTGCAGGGCGATATCCGCAATAGCGTCCTTGATGACGATACCATTTGCCAGCCTGCACCAGGGACCGCCGTCGATCTCCTCGGCACCGAACTCTCGCTTGGCCAGCGCGTAACCCCAGTTGCGGAAGGCACCTTCGGTGAATTTCATGATGTTGCCCTTGTGCACCAGGGTCACCGACTTGCGCCCGTTGTCGATGGCGTACTGGATGGCGGCACGCACCAGCCGCTCGGTGCCCTCGCGCGATACCGGCTTGATGCCGATGCCGCTGGACGCGGGGAAACGGATCTTCTTGACTCCCATCTGCTTCTGCAGATAACCGATCAACCTCTTAACTTCGGGTGTCCCCTCCGCCCATTCGATACCGGCATAAATGTCCTCCGAGTTCTCGCGGAAAATCACCATGTCGACATGTTCCGGATGCTTGACCGGGCTGGGCACACCATTGAAATATTTCACCGGCCGCAGGCAAACATACAGATCGAGCTGCTGGCGCAGGGCCACGTTCAGCGAGCGGATGCCGCCTCCGATGGGCGTGGTAAGCGGGCCCTTCAGGCCGATCAGGTATTCACGAAAGGCTTCCAGGGTCTCAGCCGGCAGCCAGGCCTCGTCGGTCTGGCCATACATGTTCCAGGCCTTCTCGCCGGCAAAGACCTCCATCCAGGAGATCCGGCGTTCACCCTGGTAGGCGCGCTGAACCGCCGCATCCAGCACTTGCCTGGCGGCACGCCAGATATCACGACCGGTTCCATCACCCTCAATGAAGGTGACGATCGGCTGATCGGGAACGACCAGATGACCATTATCCCCCATCCGGATTTTTTCCCCGGTTTTCGGCAATTCAATGTTGTCGAATGTCATGGTCTCTCCCGAAATTTCGTCGCGGATCTGAACGGTTACTTGTTGGGCAACTGGGCGGCTCGCTGGGCTTTGCGCTTGGCCTCAAGCGCCTTGCGGCGGGCGAGCTGATATTGTTCGTGATCGATGGCGTCGGCAGCCTGCTGCAGGGCCTGTTCAGCGCTCTCCAATTCCCGCCTGGCTTCCGGCTTGGCGGGGTGCATCTGCTTGGCCGCCTCAATGGCCGATCTGGCCTCGGCCATCTCCTGCACTGGGGGCTTGACGGCGCAAGCGGCCAGGGCTGCCGCCAGCAGCAGAAATAGGCCCACCCGCTTCCATTTTCTCACCATCAGTCAAGCTTCAACCTTGGCGTTAGGCTTGTCAAACACCCCCGGTACGGCGGCGGCGCAGGCCAAGTTCCTTCAGCTGATCCTCGGATACTTCACTCGGCGATTCGCACATCGGGTCGGCCGCCTTTTGCGTCTTCGGGAAGGCAATGACGTCGCGGATCGATTCCGCGCCGATCATCAGCGCCAGCACCCGATCCAGACCGAAGGCCAGTCCGCCATGCGGCGGCGCCCCGAAGTGCAGGGCCCTGAGCAGGAAACCGAACTTGGATTCAGCCTGCTCTGCAGAGATCCCAAGGGCCGAGAATACGGCGGACTGCGTGTCGGGATCGTGAATACGGATGGAGCCGCCGCCGATCTCGGTGCCGTTCCATACCAGATCATAGGCCTGGGCACGCATTTCCAGCGGTTTCGTGTCGATCAGCGGCAGATCCTCCGTCACAGGAGCAGTGAACGGATGGTGCATGGCCTCCAGGCGGCTTTCCTCAGCATTCCAGCCGAACATCGGAAAATCCACCACCCACACGAAACGGTGGTCGCCCGGCCGCACCAGGCCCAGATCGTGGCCGATTCTGACGCGCAGATGACCCAACGCGTCGTTAACGATCTTGGCGTCGCCAGCACCAAAGAACAGGATGTCGCCTGTTTCGGCATCGCAGGCATCGAGCAGGCGGCGCAGCACATCGTCCGGCAGGAACTTGACGATCGGCGACTGCAGGCCGTTCGGGATATCACCGATGTCGTTGACCTTGATCCATGCCAGGCCCTTGGCGCCATAGATGCCGACGTAATCCGTGTAATCATCGATCTGCTTGCGGGTCAACTCACCACCACCCGGCACGCGCAGCACCTTGACCAGCCCGCCCTTGTCGGCCGGCTCACGGAACACCTTGAACTCCACCGATTTCATCAACTCCGTGACATCGACATGCTCCAGCCCAAAACGCATGTCCGGACGGTCCAGGCCATATTTGGCGATCGCCTCGCCATAGGTGATACGCGGGAAGTAGGACGGAACCTCGATGCCGCCGGCCCGGAACATGGCGCCAATCAAACCCTCGGACACGGCCATCACGTCATCCTGGGTCACGAACGACATCTCGAGATCCACCTGGGTGAACTCGGGCTGGCGGTCGGCTCTCAGGTCCTCGTCGCGGAAACAACGGGCGATCTGGTAATAGCGGTCCATGCCCGACACCATCAACAACTGCTTGAAGATCTGCGGGCTCTGCGGCAGAGCATAGAAAGACCCCGGATAGATGCGTGATGGCACCAGGTAGTCACGCGCACCCTCCGGCGTGGACTTGTTGAGGATCGGGGTCTCGATCTCCAGGAACCCCTGTGCATCGAGGTAGTTGCGCGCGGCATGCACCACCTTGTGTCTCAGCATCATATTGGCCTGCATCACCGGCCGGCGCAGGTCGAGATAGCGGTACTCCAGGCGCAACTGCTCGCCGGAGCCACTGAAATCCTCGATCTGGAATGGCGGGGTATCGGAACGGCTGAGGATCCGGATACGCTCGGCCTTCACCTCGATGGCGCCAGTAGGAAGCTTGGCATTGACGGTCTCCGGAGAGCGCGCGATCACCTCACCCACGACCTCCACCACATCCTGCGAACGCAGTGAATGCGCCAGCGCATGCATCTCGGGCACATCCGGATGCGCCACCACCTGCACCTTGCCGGAGCGGTCGCGTACATCAAGGAACACCACGCCGCCATGGTCACGGTTGGTCTGTACCCAACCGCTCAGGCGCACGCTCTGGCCGATGTGCTCGGCACGAAAATCCCCGCAATAGGTACGCTGCGTCATGATGGTTCGATCCTCCAGTCAGGCGGCGCGCAGCCTACCTGCCGGGACCCAACCTGAAAAGCGCCGCTGCGATGGCTCAGTTCGCGTCCCGGGCCAGTTCCAGCGCCAGACGCAAGGCCTCATCGATGACGTCCGTGCCGGTATGAAAATGCGGCGAGTAACGGATGCCACCGCCGCGATGCGCGCATATGACACGATGGTCCATCAACTGCCGATACAGCCGGGCATGGAATTCCGCATCCCTGCCGCGAAAGCGGAAGGTGACAATACCCGCACGTCGCCCGGCATCGCGCGGCGTCACCAGCTCCAGCTCCGGCTCGGCCAGGACCGCCTCGACCAACCGCGACGTGCGCCCGAGCACCTCGGCCTCGACGGTGGGCATGCCGATCTGTTCCAGCAGGGACAGGCTCGCCTCCATGGCATGGACGCCGAGCATGTTCGGGCTACCCGGCTCGAAGCGTCGGGCGGATGCTGCAGGTTTCCAGTCGGTGCGATCGAAATCGCCGGCACGCTCGACCATGTGCCAACCGTACTGGACGAGACCCAGCTGCGCCCGCGCCTCAGGGCGACTGTAGAACATCGCCACACCCTCCGGTCCCAGCATCCATTTGTGCGCGTCGGCTGCCACGAAATCGGCATGGCAAGCCTCGGCATCGAAACACAGGGCGCCCAGCGACTGGATGGCATCGACACAGAACAGAACACCACGCTCACGGCAAGCGGCACCCAGGCGCATCAGGTCCAAACGCAGGCCGGTGGCGTACTGCACCGAAGACACGGAAACGAGGCGTGTGTGCGCATCGATGCCGGCGACGATCGCCCCTTCCGGATCATCCCCGGCGATATCCGTGCAGCGCAGCTGCACGCCACGATCCCGCAGGGATTCCCAGACGATGCGGTTGGACGGAAATTCCTGATTCGTGGACACGATGTTGTCCCCGTCCTGCCAAGGCAGGCCATAGGCGACCAGCGACAACCCTTCCGAGGTATTCTTGACCAAAGCGATGTCGTCCGCGCTTGTAGCATGAATAAGCCGCTGCAGTCGCCCACGCAGGGCACGTTCGATGTTCAGCCAACGTGGATAATCCACCGATCCCTGTCGATGGTTCTCCTCGGCAAAGACCTTGACAGCCTCTGCCGTACGCTTGGGCCACGGGGCCACCGCCGCGTGGTTCAGATACAGGATATCCGCGTCGAGGGAGAATTCCTCATCCATGGCCCCAGTGAAATTCCGATGCCATCCGGCGTCAACCATCGGCTTGATACCCGGGGTCTACGGCGTCGCCCAGGTGTGCACGGGAAAACCCAGGCCGGAAGCGACGCTCAGTCGTCAGTTTTGCTTTCACCGGCAGCGGGCGTGGGCACTGCGGATTTGGTAGCCGCCTTGGCAGGCCTGCGCTGCCGGGGGCTGGCCTTCTTGGTTGCCTTTTGCTCGGCCTGTTCCACCAACAATCTGCCCGTCGGCCAGTCGGCGAACGGAAAGGGCCGCTGTTCGCTGTTGTAAGTCAGGAAGCGGAAAACCTGATAGGCGTAGGTGGACAGGCTGGCACCCAGCGACAGCACCCTGGCGTTCCGCCCGCCCGTCAACAGCACGACCAGAAACTGAAAAACCACCACTGCCGTCAGCACCATCTCCGCCACGCCGTAGAACACCGTGAAAAGCAGCATGAACAGCAGGCGCGTCCAGGCGTTGCTATCACGCACATGCTGTTTCAGATCTTCATCCATCGATCACCTCCTGCATCCGGGATCAGTGCAACAGCGGCGCGATGACCAGGCTGACGATCGCCATCACATTGATCAGGATATTCATTGATGGGCCCGAGGTATCCTTGAACGGATCACCAACCGTATCACCGACTACCACGGCCTTGTGTACCTCCGAGCCCTTGCCACCATGGTGGCCCTTCTCGACATGCTTCTTGGCATTGTCCCAGGCGCCCCCGGCATTGGCCATGGTCAGTGCCAGCAGCACGCAGCCGACCAGGGCGCCGCCCAGCAGACCGCCGAGCGCCTCGGCACCGAGGCCGAATCCGACCACCACCGGCGCCGTCACGGCCAGGAGCCCAGGCAGCACCATGCGCTTCAGCGCCGCAGTGGTAGCAATATCGATGCAGCGCGCCGTATCCGGCTGTGCCGTACCTTCCATCAGCCCGGGAATCTCACGGAACTGGCGGCGGATCTCGCGGATCATGTCGAATGCGGCATCGCCGACCGCCGTCATGGTGATGGATGTGATCAGGAAGGGAAAAAGCCCGCCAAGAAACATTCCGATCAACACAATGGGATCGTTCAGGCGCAGCAGGAACCCCGGCTCATGCTGACCGACCGTCTGTACGAAGGCCGTGATGATGGCCAGCGCCGCCAGCGCCGCCGCACCGATAGCGAAACCCTTGCCGATCGCCGCCGTGGTGTTACCCATCTCGTCGAGCGAGTCTGTCACCGCGCGTGTCTGTTCACCGAAGCCAGCCATCTCGGCGATACCGCCGGCATTGTCGGCGACCGGGCCGTAGGCGTCGATGGACATGGTGATGCCCACCGTGGCCAGCATGCCGACCGCTGCGATGCCGACCCCGTACAGTCCGCACAGCTCGGTGGCGACATAAATGATGGCGCATAGGGTCAGCATCGGCACCACCACCGATTGCATGCCGATGGCCAGCCCGGTGATCAGCACGGTGGCCGGGCCGGTTTCTCCGGCGGCGGCAATATGCCGCACCGGTTTGCCACCGGTGTAGTATTCGGTAACCAAGCCGATCAGGATGCCGCCGACGGCTCCAGCCATCACCGCCCCCCACACCCTCGGCGTCACGCCCGTGCCGACGATCACCACATAGGCGGCGACAATGAACACCAGCGCCGCACCGATGGTGCCGATGCGCAACGCCACATCCAGCGGGCGGGAAGAGAACAGGCGCACCAGACCGATACCCAGCATCGAACTGACCAGTCCCGCCGAGGACAGGGCCAACGGCATGAACATCAGGGCCGGACGTGTGCCCAAAGGAGCGATGACATCGGACGCCAGCGTCGAGGCGATGGCAATGGTGGCGATCATGGCACCACAGTAGGATTCGAAGATGTCCGAGCCCATGCCGGCCACATCGCCGACATTGTCGCCGACATTGTCGGCGATCACGCCCGGATTGCGTGGATCATCCTCCGGAATCCCCTCCTCGATCTTGCCCACCAGATCGGCGCCGACATCGGCACTCTTGGTAAAGATGCCGCCGCCGACGCGCGAGAACAGGGCCACGCTGGAGGCTCCCATACCGAAGCCGTCGATGGCATGCGCCGTGTGCGGATCACCGCCGAAAAACAAATACAGCGTGCCAAGCCCGAGCAGCCCGAGCGCGGCGATGGTCAGGCCCATGACCGAACCGCCGAAGAAGGCGATGGACAGGGCCCTGGCCGCCCCGTGCTCATGGGCGGCGATGGCCGTACGCACGTTGGCACGGGTAGCCGCAACCATGCCGATATAGCCGGCCAGGGCCGAACTCAGTGCACCCGAAACAAATGCGACCGCCGTGTAACCTCCCAGCGGCGACAGCCACAGGGCCGTCCCCACCACGACCACGAACAGGGCCAGAATCTGGTATTCGCGCCTGAGAAACACCATAGCCCCGAGATGGATGGCCTCGGCGATTTCGGCCACCTTGCCCTCGCCGCCGGGAGCCGCACGCACGACACGATAGACCAGGAATGCGGCAAACATCCCCGCCACCCCCAGAAACATCGGGACCAGTGCCTGCTCACTTATCATGTGTTCTCTCCTCCTTCACCGCGAAACGTTCCACAACGCCGCAGGAAGGCGATGGACAACCCAGATGTTAGCAGATCACCCTTATGGCCTGCCCGGCCACCGGCAGGCCCACTGACCAGAAAGACGTCATTTTTTGCCGGCAAAGCGCGCGATACTGTCCGTGATTTCACGCTTGGCCTCGTCAACACCTGCCCAGCCGCTTACCTTGACCCATTTTCCGTCTTCCAGATCCTTGTAATGTTCGAAGAAATGCTTGATCTGGTCGAGCAGGAACTGAGGCAGGTCATCCGGACCGTTGACGTGGTTGTAGGTTGGATTGAGCTTGGACACCGGCACGGCCAGCAGCTTCGCATCCATGCCGGCTTCATCCTCCATCTTCAGCACGCCCACCGGCCGGCAGGTCACCACACAACCGGAAACCAGCGCAAAGCTGGAAACCACCAGTACATCCACCGGATCGCCATCCTCGGACAGCGTATTGGGCACGAAGCCGTAGTTGCAGGGATAATGCATGGCCGTATGCATGAAGCGGTCTACGAAGATCGCCCCCGAATCCTTGTCCAGTTCGTACTTGATCGGATCGGCGTGCTGCGGTACTTCGACCACGACATTGATATCGTCCGGCGGATTCTTGCCCACGGGAATCTTCTTGATGTCCATCCTCTCCTCCTGCTTGGCACAAATATGGGGCTGCATTGTAGGCTCGCCCGCGGACGGTACAAGCCGCGGCCGGCGAAATCCGCTAGCATGGGCTGATGATCATCGTCTCGGTGCACGAACAGCGGCTTTACCATCGCCGCCCCAGCGGGGTATGGCGTTCGTATCCGGTATCCACGGCAGCCAACGGTATCGGCAACGTGCGCGGCAGCTACCAGACGCCAGTGGGAAAACATCGCATCCTGCGCAAGATCGGCGAAGGGGAACCCATGTACACCGCCTTTATCGGGCGCCGACCGGTGGGTATCTACGTCCCGGGCGCCGAGGATGCCTACCGCGACTGGATTCTCACGCGCATTCTATGGCTGGAGGGTCTGGAAACCGGCCGGAATCGGCGTGGCAGGGTGGACACCCGCTCCCGCTATATCTACATCCATGGCACGCATGATGAGGACGACATCGGCAGACCGGCATCGCACGGCTGCATCCGCATGCGCAATTCGGACATTCTGGAGATGTTCAAGCATTGCCGCGAGGGCGAGCGCGTGCTGATTCGTGAATGAGCCCTGCCGCTCAGGCCGCCTCGGCCTCCGCTTCGGCATAAACGGGTAGCTGAATCGTCACCTGCAAGCCATGCGGAGCACGGTTGGCCAAGTCCAGCGTACCTTGGCGCGCCTCAATCAACTCCCGCACGATGGCCAGACCCAGGCCGTGACCACCGCGGCCGCGCGCGCGATCCACGCGGTAGAAACGCTCGGTCACATGAGGCAGATCCGCCTCCGGAATGCCGGGGCCCTCATCGCTTACCACAATCTGCACATGGCGACCGTGGGGCGAGGCCTCCACAGAGATCTCCCCGGATTCAGGGCTGAAGCGAACGGCATTTTCCACGATATTCATCAGAATGCGCATCAACTCGTCCCCGGCAATCGCCAGCAAGGGAAGACCGGTCTCGGACACGCGGGAGATGAATTGCACACCCTTGGCTGCGGCAGCACCGGCCACACTGGCCTGTACATTCTGTAGTACGTCGGAGATCTCGCAACGTGCCTCCGGATCCACAGCATCGAAGCGGATCTGGTCAAGGGTAAGCAACGCATCGAGCAATTCATTGACCCGCTTGGCCTCGGTGGCAATGACTTCGCCGGCCATGCGCCGAAATTCGGCATCCTCGCCGAACGAGGCCAGGCTGCGGGCATATCCGAGCATTGAAGTCAGTGGCGTTTTCAAGTCATGCATCAGGTTGGCCAGGAAGTCGTCGCGCTGCCTGGCCAGCTTCGAGCGTTCGGTCACGTCCAGGCATACCAGCAGGGCCTGTTCCTGCCCGAGTGGTGCCAGCCTCGGAGCCAGCACATGATTGCCCACGATCATATCCGGAAGGTCCCGCGCCTCCATGAGGCTGCCGGACATAGCCTTACCCAACACCTGGTTCCAGTCGGGATCGCGATAGAACCAGACCATGGGACGGGGCCGATGCTCCTCCATGTCAGTCATGCCGAACATCGTCCTGGCTATCGGATTGGCGATGATGACGCGGCAATCGCGGTCGACAAGCAATACGGCCTCGTTCATGGTCGAAAGCAGAATGTCCAGGCGGCGCATGCGCCTGGCCAGGCGAGCTTCCAGCTCCTCCCGGTTCTGCTCACTGTCTTTCAATTGCTGCTGATACTGCTTTAGGCGCCGACGCAGACTTGCGGCATGGACATACCACATGATGCCGCCCACGATCAGCATGATCCATAACATCCACATAACGATCAATCCGCGCAATCCTTTGCTATAAAACGATAGCCCATACCGCGCACAGTATCAATACAATCCTCGCAGCCGAAATCCGCCAGCGCCTTGCGCAGCCGCTTGACGGTGACATCGACGGTGCGGGGTTCGACATAGGTGCCGTTGCCCCAGACATGATCAAGAAGATAGTCGCGCGAACGAACCTTGCCCGGCTTTTTCATTAATTCCAGCAGCAGCAGGAACTCGAGACGGCGCAAGGCCACCACCCTGCCACCGACACGGACCTCGGCAGCCTCGGCATCCAGTTCGATGCCCCCACCGCGGAGCATCTGGGTCGGCTCGTGGGCACTACGGCGCATCAAGGCATTGACGCGGGCCACCAGCTCTTCGGGTTCGAACGGCTTGGCCAGATAATCATCCGCTCCTTCATTGAGCCCCTGCACCGTATTCGCCGTACTGCCGAGTGCCGTCACCATCAACACCGGGATATGCTGGTCCTGATCCGGACGTTGCAGCCAGCGCAGTACCTGCATGCCACTCTTGCCTGGCAGCATGCGATCCAAAACCACCAACTTCCAGTTGCCCTGTTGCAGGACATCAAGTGCATCGTTGCCGTTCTCGACGTGGCGGGTGCGCCAGCCGGCCGCCCGCAGATGCATCTGCATCAGGCGGGCGATGATCTCATCGTCTTCGACGATCAGGATTTCCGCATCCTCGCCTTCCATCGCTTGGATAGTGCGTCCGGCCGATTTTGAATACAAGGACATCGGCATGACTCAGACCCGCCGACCCGTCGCATAGCCATGCATGGCGGCATACTCGGTTTCTAGGCGCAGGGCCTGGCGGGACAGCAGGCGGAACATGAAGCGAAGCAACTGGCTACCCAAAGCCGGATCCTCGATGGTCACCAGATCGAAATAGGAACGCTCCACAACCAGCACCGTCAAATCGTCAACCGCCGTAATGGTGGCCGAATGCAGGCGATCGCTGTCCAGGAACGTGAACAGCCCGAATACGTCCCCCGCATGCAGAAATTCGTATACATGCCTGTTGCGATCGGCCACCTCGACCGATCCGTTCAGGATCAAATAGATGGTACTGTCGGATTCGGTATCCGCTCGATAAATTTCCGTACCGGTCGGCACCTGGCGCTCGATAAAGCAGGAGAACAGTAACATCGCCTCGGTTCCGCCGAGTTCCTGGCCGATCGGCAATGAACGAAAACGCATGAAATGGGGGTTGGCGGCAACCGCCGCCTCGAAACCGGTCTGGAAACTCAATGCATTCATATTGCACCTCCGAAATCCGAAACAAATTGCCGAGCCAACATGACAGGGTGATGACATGGCCCTGCTATGCATGGAGCCATAACAAACGGTCATGCGTTGAATTCGGATTCGGCTCACCTCAGGATGTCGCGCAGTTGTCAAATGCGATCCATAGAATGGACCGAATAATCGAACGATAAAGGCTGGCGGTTATCAAGAAGCTCCGATTCATATGGATATGGGTCCCGTTGCTCGCCATGCTGGCACATCCCCACGGGGCACTGGCCTTGGACCCGAATACGGATGCGAAGCGCACCTCCGGTGAGGATGCACTGCGCATTGACTCACTGATCTTCCTGAACCTGGCCAACCAGCAACAGTCCATCAACGGCCACCGCACCCATAACATGACCGCACCCGTCATGGACCGCGGCTATCTCAATATATATCGCCGCTTCAACGATATGTGGCGGATGCGCCTGACGACCAACATCGAAGCCGACCCCAACCGGCCGGGACAAAAGGTCCATGCCTACCTCAAGTACGCCTACCTCGTCGGCAGCTTCTCACCCGCCATGCAACTGATTGCCGGCCTGATGCATACGCCATGGATTCACTACGAGCAGGATCTCGACCGACACCGCTTCATCACCAAGTGCTTTATCAACAGCAATGAGTTCGACCATTCATCCGATGCCGGCGTGGGTTTCAGGGGCAAACTGATGGAGGGCAGGATCGGATACTCGGTCACCGAAACGGTCGGCGGCGGGTACATGGATCTCAAACGCACCCGGGGCCTGGATTTCGACAGCCGAATCGGATTTTATCCCTCCGGCACCTCCCCGGCGAACGGCTGGACCTTCGACCTCCAGTACCGCAACGGCTTTCTCGGCAAGGATGTGGCCGGCATGGTGAACCCTTCGCGGTATCAGCTGGTTCAGGCGATGACCACCTATACCCATAATGATGTCTTCCGCATCGCGGTCGGATACGTTACCCAACACCAGAGCCATTATCAGGATCGGGCGAACAACGGCCTGAACACCCTCGCCTTCTATGCCTGGGCCTGGGACCGGTTCACGTCCAGGTTCGGCGCATATTGCCGCTACGAATTCAGGCAGCAACACGATGCCATCACCCAGGCAACGGAAAAGAAATTCCACTCGGTGCTGGCACTAGATTACAGGACTTCCGCACATCTGACCCTGGCCCTCGCATGGGATCACACGGCCTACGACAACATGGGACTTGCGGCTGACTCCACCCAGCAGAACAACCGCTACGGCCTGTATTCACGCATCCGTTTCTAAGATTGCCCTGTCAACTGGTCATGGGTAGATGCCTGGCCTGTTACCGAGCACCGGATTTTTTCGTATGTGATCCCACGTAGCCCTTGTCATGATCATGTCACAGAACACATTGATAGTACGGGCCGTCAAATGGGAAGGGGAGATCACCTGTTCGCCCGAGAAATAGAAATTCTTGGATTCGATCCGATGAAACCCTTCCTGTTAGCAATTACTTTTGAGGAGCAAGACAATGCGAAAATATTTGAAGGCCATCCCCTTGGCGCTCGCCTTGGCATGTGTCGGTTCGGGTATCGCTCAAGCCGCGTCGCTTGATGATATCCTGAGCGGAGTGCAGGTCGACGGCAAGGTCCGTGCCTACCGTTTCACCCGCCAGTTCACCCCGAACGTCAGCCCGCACAATGATGTCAATGCATTCAGCCTGGCCGGCATCCTGAACATGCATACCGATCAGGCCGCCGACGGCTGGGGCTTCGGCGCCAGCGCCTTTACTGCCCAGTCCCTGGGCCTGAACGTCCACAACCCGGACTCGACCCTGATGGGCACGAAGAACCAGATCACAGCCGTCGGCCAGCTGTATCTGCAGTATCGCCAGCCGCTGTGGATGGTGCGTGCCGGTGACCAGGAACTGAGCACCCCGTGGATGAGCGGATCGGACTCGCGCGTGCTGCCGGCCACCTACCAGGCTGTGCTGCTGCAGATCAACCCGATCGACCACCTGCACGTGTACGCCCTGCGCGAGACGGCATGGAAGAGCCGTACCTCAAGCAACTACTTCCAGAACAACCTGTACTACCAGAGCACCTGGGGTGGTGACGACTCCCATGGCGGTCAGCCGTATACCATCGGTGGCACCACGCCCGAGACGGCCCAGAAGTCCAGCGGCACCCTGGCCATCGGCGCCGACTACAAGGCCAATGGCCTGAACGCCCGCCTGTGGTATTACGACTTCTACCGCTTCGCCAACACCTACTACGGCGAGGCCACCTACACCTACAAGACCGGCAGCGGCTTCGATCCGTTCATCGGCATCCAGGGCCTGAAGCAGAACCTGTCCTACACCGACAGCTTCTTCGGTCAGTACTCTGCGGCGCCCAATGGCGTGGCCGGCGATGTGAACTCGCAGGTCCTAGGTGCCAAGATCGGTGTGAACGTCCCGCACGGCCAGATCTTCGTGGCCTACGACAAGGTGGATTACAAGGCCAATGACTTCGGCGGCGGTGTGATCATCTCTCCGTTCACCGCGAACTACGCCACGGATCCGCTGTGGACCACCTCGATGATCCGCGGTCTGGTCGAGCTTGGACCGGGTAACGCTGTGAAGGTCAAGGGAACGTACAAGCTGTTTGATAACCATCTGCGCCTGATGGCGGCCTGGGCTAGGTACCAGACCCACTTCAAGGGCAACAGCACCAACACCTACGGTGACATCACCTGGTTCTTCGGTGGTGCCTACAAGGGTCTGTCGCTGCGTGATCGTATCGAGGTTGCCCACGGTGCACTGGCTAACGGTCACAACATCAACACCTTTGTCTACAATCGTGTGATGGCTGAGTACGACTTCTAAAAAGCCTACGACCACATGGAAAAGCCCCCGCCCTCAAAGGTGGGGGCTTTTTCTTTTCCGTCAGCTGTTTCTGCATCGTCATCCATGCACCATGTCATCACCATGCCTTAATACTCCCCGATAATCCTCGGTAACGGTGGTAGCCAGGGACGTGGCCGGTACAGGTGGTGATGAATGATACGCATGCCCGTCTGACCGAAAACATCCGTCTTCCTAGCGCCTTGCATCACGCTGTACGAACCAGCGGATGCAAAAAAAACCGTTTTCTCACTCTCCTCCAAGAGAAAAAACCGGCCGGAGCTTGCCCCGGCCGGTTTTTCATTGGAGTCTGCGGCGCGCATCAGCTGTGCAGGCGATCACACGAAACATCGAGGGCGCAGCAAGTGCCATGTACGTGTAATTACTTGTAATTAAAGTGCTTTGTTGAAAGTTGAGCATAACGGTCTATATTGCAAGTAGATTTCGGGCATGGCAGGGAGCAGGCATGACGGCACCAACGGCACCGCACACGATGAAGAAATACGAAGAGGAGCTGGACCAGCTGAAGCAGCAGGTGCTGCAGATGGGCGGGCTCGTCGAGCGTGCCATCGACCAGGCCATCCGCTGCACCGTGGAGCAGGATTCGGACCTGGCCCAGACCACCATCGAGGGCGATGCCGCAGTCAATGCCATGGAGGTCCAGAGCGACGAGCTGATGAAGGCCATGCTCGTGCGCCGGCAGCCGGCAGCCAGCGACCTCAGGCTGATCGTGGCCTCGATCAAGGTCGTCACCGACCTGGAACGCATGGGCGACCTGGCAGCCGGCATTGCCGAGGGCATGCTGCGTTCATTGGAGCATCCCCCGAAAAACGTCGCGAGCTTCGCCCTGATGGGCGAAAAGGTCAAACGGCAGGTCAACAAGGCACTGGATGCCTTTTCGCGGGGAGACATCGAGCTGGCAATGCAGGTCATCGAGAATGACGAACATATCGATCAGTTGCACAAGTCCATGTACCGGGAGACCCTGACCTACATGATGGAGGATCCGCGCCAGATCAGCTCGTCGATCGTGCTGTCGAACATGGCCAAGAACCTGGAACGCATCGCCGATCATGCCACGAATATAGGAGAAATGGTGGTCTATATGATCCGTGGCCACGATATCCGCCATGTCGACCATGCCGCGGCTGCCCGCATGATCCGCGAGGAAAGACGCGGTCACTGAACGGCAGGGCTAGCTGAAAAGCAACGCCGCCTCAGCGGGTTGCAGCAGCCCCCGTTCCTGCTCCAGATCTGCCCGGGTCAGCGGGTGCTCGTCCAGCCAGCCGGCCGGAAACCGCAGTTCGATACGCTCATTGCCGGCGGACACGGAAAAGTCCGGCAGATAATTCTGGATACGATTGCGCGTCAACAGCACAGCCAGTCGCAGCAGGATGCATAGGCGCAAAGCCGGTTTCCTTTCGGCCTCGGACAAGCCATGGAGATCACCCATATTAAGCTTTCGACGATGATTGCCGACCAGAAAAGCCAGCAGCCGTTGTTCCTGCTGTGAAAACCCCGACATGTCGCTATTGGCCAGCAGATAAGCGCCGTGCTTGTGATACTGGCTGTGCGAGATCGCCAAGCCAACCTCGTGCAATGTGGCGGCCCAGGAAAGGTATAGCCCCCATTCGCCATCACCCAGGGGCCAACGGTCGTCACAGGCCTGCTGGAACAACTTGGCAGCAACAACATTCACATGCCCGGCGTGCACCTCGTCGACCAGAAAACGTTCTTTCATGCCGCGTACGGTCTGCTCGCGCATGTCTTTCTGATCACTACGCCCGAGCAGGTCATAAAGCACGCCTTCTCGCAAGCCACCGTCGGCCACGGTCATGCGATCAACATCCAGGGCCTTGAAGGTGGCGCGCAACACGGCGAGCCCGCCCGGGAACACCAGCTTGCGCTCGCCGCTCAGACCCGGAATATCCAGCGCGTTGATACGATCGAACTCGAGCATGCGCTTGCGCAGCAGATCGATCGCCTCGCGCGTGATCACCCCATCGGAGCTCCAGCCACACTGGCCGGAAATCTGAGCCACGGAACGGATGGTACCTGCGGCACCGACCACCGCCTGCCACCCCAGGTCCTTGAAACGCTGGCTGATCTCCTGCAGTTCTCGCAGGGCGGCGATCTCCGCTTCCTTGTAGACCTTTTTCTGGATATTGCCAGAGCCAAAGAAGCGTTGGGTGAAACTGACGCAACCCATGGCCAGACTTTCACGATCGCGTGTTTCAAGCCCCTGACCGATGATACATTCGGTGCTGCCGCCACCGATATCGATCACCAGCCTCTTCTGATCGTCGAAACCCAGGGATTGCGCCACCCCGAGATAGATCAGGCGCGCCTCTTCGTCGCCGGAAATGACCTGGATGGGATGGCCAAGCGCTTCCTCCGCTGCCCGCAGGAAGCCAAGGGCCCGCTCGGCATGACGAAGCGTGTTGGTGCCAACCACGCGCACATTGGAGGGCGGCAACCCCTTCAGGCGCTGGCCAAAACGCTGCAGGCAGGCCAATGCCCGTTCCTGCACCTCGGGCGTGATATTGTCATCCGCATCCAGCCCTTCACGTAGACGCACCATCTCGCGCAGGCGATCCACGATCAGCGGCGGCTGATCCTCCTGGATGCGGGCGACGATCATGTGGAAGCTGTTTGATCCAAGATCCACCGCAGCCACTTCACCCTTCAATTTGTCATGATTCCAGAATGCCATGCCCACCCCGCCAACCCGTTCAGTTCAGGCTATCATGGATCGTCCTGCCCAGCGATGATAACAGCCCGTTCCCTGCTAATCCGTAAGCTCACCGATCAGTACGTCCTGGGCCGAAACCGGTTTTGCGCCGGCCCGCACCACTGCCTGGCGGTAGGCACCGTCCCGCTGCAGGAACCACGTATGGGTATTATCCAGCAGATAGGTTTTCAGCCCCTGGCGCAGAATCTGGCGCTTGAGTCGGGCATTCTCGATGGGAAAGCAAACCTCGACGCGCCTGAGCAGGTTTCGGTCCATCCAATCGGCGCTGGAGCAATACAACTCGGCATCGCCGCCATTGGCAAAATAACATATGCGGGAATGTTCGAGAAAGCGGCCGAGCACCGAGCGCACGCGGATATTGTCCGAAAGGCCCTTGACCCCCGGTCTCAGGCAACAGATCCCGCGCACGATCAACTCGATTTTCACGCCGGCCTGGGAGGCCCTGTACAGGGCCAGGATGACCTCTTTCTCCTCCAGGCCGTTCATCTTGGCCAGGATTCGTGCCGGTTTGCCCTGGCGCGCGTGCTCGGCCTCGCGGTCGATCCATTCGATGATCCGCTTCTTCATCTCGAACGGCGCCTGGATGATCTTCTTCAGCCTGCTGATGCGACCCAGCCCCGTCAGTTGCTGGAATACGCGGTGCACATCATCCCCGATCTGGGGGTCGGTCGTAAGCAGACCGATGTCGGTGTAGAAACGGGTGGTCACCGGATGGTAATTGCCGGTACCCAGATGCACATAGCGGCGGAAATTCCTGCCCTCGCGCCGGACGATCATCAGCATTTTCGCGTGCGTCTTGTAACCGACGACCCCGTACACCACATGCGCCCCTGCCTGCTGCAGCCGTTCGGACAGATGGATATTGTCCTCCTCGTCGAAACGGGCGCGCAGTTCGACGACGACCGTCACCTCCTTGCCCTTGCGCGCGGCCCTAAGCAAAGCCTGCACGATGGGGGAATCCTCACCGGTCCGGTACACGGTCTGTTTGATCGCAAGCACATCCGGGTCGTCGGCCGCCTGATTCAGTAGCGCCAGCACCGGCGAGAAGGCATGGAAGGGGTGATGCAATACCATGTCGCCGCGGCGCAACGTGGCAAACATATCCGTCTCGTCCTGTAGTAGTGCGGTCGGCAGGGTTGGCCTGAATCCCGGAAACTTCAGGTCGGGCCGCTCGACACGCTCTTGCACGGATATCAGCCGGTGCAGGTTCACCAGCCCGTCCACCTGGTATAGATCTGTCTCTCCGAGATCGAACTTGTTCAGCAGGAAATCGATAACATCTCGCGGGCAGTTGTCTGCAACCTCCAGACGCACTTCGCGTCCGAAGCGGCGGTCCTCCTGCAGCCCGCCCTCCAGCGCCAGTTTGATGTCCTCCATTTCTTCCTCATCCAGATATAGCTCCGTGTCACGCGTAACCCGAAACTGGTAGCAGCCGGTCACCTGCATGCCCTGGAACATATCCTCGACGAAGGCGTGGATGATGGACGACAGAAAGACAAAGCCATCCGGCACACCGGCCACCTCCGCCGGCAGGCGGATCAGGCGTGGTAACGAGCGCGGTGCCGGCACGATGGCCAGCTTATGCGCGCGTCCGAAGGCATCTTTGCCTTCCAGCGATACGATGAAATGCAGTACCTTGTTACCGATGCGTGGGAACGGATGCGCCGGATCAATGCCCAGCGGGCTGATCATCGGCATGATGTTGCTGGTGAAGAAATCCCGCAGCCACTGGCGCTGGACATCAGTCCAGTGGTTGCGTCGGATAAAATGGATGCCCTGTGCAGCCAAAGCCGGGATCAGCCCGTCGTTGAACAGGGCATACTGGCGGCTGACCATCTCCACCACCTGCTCGCGTATCTCGCGCAACAGCCCGGCCGGACTGCTTTGGTCGGAGCCGACCCGCTGCTTGCCCACATTCAACAGGTGGCGCACCGCGGCCACACGCACCTCAAAGAACTCATCCAGATTGGCGCTGGAGATGCACAGAAAACGCAGGCGTTCCAGCAAGGGCACCGATTCATCCTGGGCCACGGCCAGCACCCGCTGGTGGAACGCCAGTAGGCTCAGTTCCCGATTCAGGAAGTTTTCCGGAGCATCCATCTGTACCTGGTCCAAGGCTTATCCCCCCTTATGCATCAGAACAAATAGATTCTGGCCGTGTCATGTGACATCTCGATGATCCATCGCCCATCCTAGACCGAAATGAACGACCGGCGCACCACGCCAATGTCATGCGGCTGACATAAACCTGACATATTCCATGGATATTTTAGCGCCATTCCATTTCCTGAGGTGCCAGCCATGCATGCGGACAGCGGACTGATCCTGACCCGGAACATCGTGCCAGCCTGCCAGATTCGCAGCCTGATCGCCCACGATGCCAAAGCCGTGGATATCGTACTGTCAGATCTCGATGCCTACGCCAGCCTGAACCACCACGGCTTTGATTTCCTGATCTGCGATATCGACGATGAGCATGTGCAGGGCATTGCGGTGGCCGAGTGGTTCCGCTATCGCTTCCAGGGCATGCCCTGGTATGCCATTTGTCGCCACGGCAACAGCAGGAACATGCGCTTGGCGCGCGAAAAAGGTGCAGATGGTTATTTCTTCCTGAACAGCGCCGGTCTGGCACTCGATCCGCACACCGGCATGGCCCATGCCCTGCTGTCCCATCGGTGGAAGTGGACACAGTCACTGACGTCACGCATGCCTAGGCCACACCAGCTTCGCTGCGGCGGCTAGGCATCCTGCAAACAATCCGCATCATGCCGATGCCGGTTGACCCGAATCCCACGTCGGGCAGCATGGCCACATGGATTCGGTAGCGAGCTCCCAACCTGCGCTGAGCGTCACCGAACTGACCGCCGGCATCCGGCAACTGCTTGAGCAACAATTTTCCCATGTGCGGGTCATCGGCGAGGTATCACGGCTGACCCGCCACGCCTCCGGTCATATCTATTTCACCATCAAGGACCAGCATGCCGCCATCTCGGCGGTCATCTGGCGCTCGGCCGCTGCACGCCTGAAAATCCTGCCGCAGGAGGGAAACGAATTCATCTTCAGCGGCCATCTCAGCATCTACGAACCGCGCGGCACCTACCAATTGATCGTGCAATCGCTGGAGGAAACAGGCAGCGGCCGCCTGGCGGCCGAATTCGAACGCCGTAAACAGCTGTTCTCCGAACGTGGCTGGTTCGATCCGGAGCGCAAGCGGAAACCGCCATCGTTGCCAAAACACATCGGTATCGTCACCTCGCCATCCACCGCCGCGATCGAGGATGTGCGCAAGGTATTGGCCACCCGCCCGGCATGGCTGCAGCTAACGCTGGCGCCATGTTTGGTGCAGGGCGAAGCAGCCCCTGCTTCCATCGCCAACGCCTTTGACCGCCTATGCCGCTTGCCTTCTCCACCCGATGTGATCCTGCTGGTGCGGGGTGGCGGCAGTGTCGAAGATCTCTGGTGCTTCAACGACGAACAGGTGGTTCGAGCCGTTGTCGACAGCCCGATCCCGGTGATTTCAGGCATCGGCCACGAGATCGATGTCACACTGGCGGATTTTGCCTCCGATGTCCGCGCTGCCACACCGTCCAATGCCGCCGAGATCGTTTGCCCGGCACGCGAGGAACTGCGTCGACGTCTGCCACGCCTACCCTTGCTGCATGGTCTTGTAACCAAGACCGTATCCCATGCTGCCGAAACCCATGCCGGCCAGCAGGCCCGCATGCAGCATGCGATGCGCTTGGCACTCGACGGCCGTCATCTGCATATCGAACGCCTGCTGACCCGATGCGAAGGCTCCGGACGCCAGACCCTCCGCCTGGGTCGAAGCCAACTGTCCCAAATGCTTCGCCGGCTCGAGCCGCTGGAACCGCGGCTGCACATGCACCGCCAACGCCAGCGACTGGCACGGATGCAACAACGACTGGTGCAGGGCCTGGCCACCGATATCGTCGCTGCCCGCCATCAGGTGCAGCGTCACACATTGCCCATCACCCTCGGCGCCTCACGATCCGTGGCACTGCGACGCCGGCAACTGGACCGGCTACACCAATTCCTGCGACCCCTGGCCCCGGCGCAGATCGAACGCCGTACCCAGCTGCTGCGGCGGCTTTCCGACAAGATGCATGCCCTGGATCCGATGCATGTGCTGCAACGGGGATTCACGCTTGCCACCACGCCCGACGGCCTTATCCTGCATTCGGTGACCCAGGTGAGGGAAGGGACGGATATCGCTCTCCGCTTTCACGATGGCAAAGCCGATGCCCACGTCACCCGTACGGAGGAAACCTGATGAACCACCGCAAGCTCCCCCTGCCCGGCATATTCATGCTCCTGCTGTTGCTGCCATTCGCGGCCCAGGCCAAGCCTGTCACATCGGACTGGATCGCCGTGCAGGGCCAGGTGATCGAGCTCGACGCAGATGCACTGCCGGCCGGTCCGGTAAGCCTCAGGGTCTTCGGTCATGAATGGCCGGTGAAGCGGGAACCCGGCGGCGCCATCCACGCCTGGGTTGGCGTCGATCTGGCCCGGAAACCGGGCCGCTATCGTCTATCCTGGCATATCGGGAAGGGGGCCAAGGCCGAACATCGCCTGGGCCACCTGACGGTGACAAAAGGAAGCTTCCGCGTTTCGCGCATCACCGTACCCAAAGGCATGGCCGTATTCACTACCCGTACCCTGGCTCTCGTCCGCGCCGACCAGCGCGCCACGTTGCGCGCCTACCAGGTGCCGGTGCAGGCCACACCGGATATCCGTATGAAACAATGGCCGGTGATGGGCGTCATCTCCACACCTTTCGGCGCCCGCCGTTTCGTCAATGGTGAGCCACGCTCGCCCCACATCGGCATCGATATCGCCGTGCCAGTGGGCACGCCGATCCACGCTCCGCTGGCCGGCCGCGTGGTACTGACCAGAAAAATGTACCTGGACGGAAACACCGTGATCATAGGGCATGGTTACGGCCTGTATTCTATCTACTGCCATCTGAGCCACATGGCAGTCAAAAAGGGAGACTGGGTGAAAGCCGGCGAGCTGATCGGCGAGACCGGCATGACCGGCCGGACCACCGGACCGCATCTGCACTGGGGGGTGCATTTTGAAAGGGCTCGTGTGAATCCGGAATCGCTGCTACCAGCCACGGCTGTGGCCGCCATCAATGCTGCTGCTGCCCGTTACGCCCGTAACCACCATGAATAAAGGTGATTTGCGGTAATGCCTGCATCTGCTATAAACAGATGACCAAGGAGGACCGAGGTGGAAACACCGGGAGAACGCCTTTTCCAGGCCATGCCGGGCCAGCGCCCAGCCGAGGCAACTGACATCTACCTCGGTCAATATCCCTGCGATATCCCCTTCGGTAGCGGCGAGGTCATGACGGTCGCCGCCTGCCTGACCACCGATTCCGAACGTTCCCAGCATGGCATACCGGTATTGCGTCTTCACACCGGCAGCCAGATGGATTTCTCCGCCTTCGAGCAGACACCCGCCGGCCATGCAGCAAAATTGGTGGCCGACTGGCTCAATGCGCATGAACCCGACATCAGCAGCCAGGCCCGCTATGCAGCGGAGCTGTTCCTGTGGCAATGGCCCGGCATCCGCCAAATGACGGAAAATGGCGTATGGAGTCTGGCCGACGATGATGAGCGTCGCCGCTGTTTCGCGGGTGCATTGTACGACTGCGAGGGGAATTTGGTGGTCAGGGACGCCGCGCATTGCGATCTGCCCAAGAAGGATATCCTGGCCAGCGGCAACCTGCAGGTGGCACCCTATGGTTTCTGCCGAAAGGGGTCACCGTGTTTTCTGCTCGATGCCTGCCTGCTTTGCCCGTACTTTCTAACCAATCGCTTTTTCCAGGCAAATCTGGAACGGCGCATCCCGGAATTGCAGCAGCGGTGCGATGATGCGGCGGCCGGCAACAATCGCCGATTGGCTGAACATCTGCATCTGGCCCTGGACCATATCGAATCCATAATCATGGCCTTCAGTCCGATGGATGCGATCTAGTGAGGAAACCATGACCGATGAAATCCCGACCATCCACGCCCTTGTCGTCGATGATGAAGATACCGTGCAGAGCATTCTGGCCGCATTTCTGAATCGTTATGCACAGCAAACCTCACGTGAGATCCAGATCCGCACCCTGAGTGATCCCGTGCAGGGGCTGTTCGAATTAACGACCAATGGCGAGCGATACAATCTGATCCTGCTGGATGTGCGACTGCCCAAATTGACCGGCGATGATATCTACAACAGCCTGGAGCAGATCAATCCGGAACTGCTGAACCGCGTGCTGTTTGTCACCGGTTATCCGGAGGATCTGGCCGAACGTTTCCCGGGTCGTGAGTTGCGCATCCTGCAGAAGCCGTTCCGTTATCAGGCTTTTACCGAGAAACTCGATATCCTGCTCAATCCAGCGACACACCACTAACCACCGACGGGGACATCCATGAAAAAAGACGCCTATAAAGACATCTTCCAGGGCTGGATTGCCAAGGCTGCAGAGTACAAGATGGCTCTCGGCATCGCCGTGGTCTGCACCGTCATCATCTTGATCAGTCTGCTCTGGCCCAAGCCGAAGCCGGCTCCAACCATCAGCGCGATCAACTCCACCCCCCCTGCATCCCATGTCTATACCGCCCCGTCTTCAGCACCTGCGCCGGCGACCGCTCCAGTGCCTGCCCCTCAGACAACGACCACGCCTCCCCCACCCTCTTCGAGCCCCATGGAAAAGGAACTGGCCGCCAAACCGCTGTTTCCTCCCGCCACGGCAACACCCGCCCCGAAGGCTCAGGCACTGCCGGCTCCCAAGCCTGCGGCACCGGCCGCAAACCCGAATACAGCCGTGTCCCTGCCCGCCGGCTGGTATGTGCAACTCGGCTCCTTCCAGGATAAGCAGAGGGCCATCGCACTGGCCGGAAAGGTCGAAGACAAGCACTGGCAATCCCGTATCGCTCCCCGTCCGGGCGGATTGCACGCGGTGTGGGTTGGCCCTTACCCGACACGGACCGCGGCCGAGAAGGCCAAACTGACCCTGAAAAAGGATATCGGCATCTCCGGCTTCCCCGTCCAGTCTCCGTGATCGCCCGCCAACGGCACCCTGCTGTCAGCATCTGCGCAGCCAGGGGATGACCATGGCGTTCATCGCCCTCGGCGGCAATGTCGGGGACGTTTTGCGTACCTTCCAGGCCGCCCGTGAGGAACTGGCAGTGGTGCCTGGCTGCAGGCTTGCTGCATCCTCACTGCTGTATGCCTCCCCACCCCTCGGCCCACCCGGCCAGCCGGATTACCACAATGCCATGGTCGGCATTGTTACCGCATTGCAACCGCGCACCCTGTTGCACGAGCTGCAGCGCATCGAGGATCGCCACGGTCGCACCCGCGATGTCCGCTGGGGTCCGCGCACCCTGGATCTCGACCTGATTGCCATGGACGGCATGATGACCGACGGCGCCGAGCTGACCCTGCCGCATCCCGAGATGCATGCGCGTGTCTTCGTGCTACAGCCCCTATGCGATCTGGCACCAGAATGGCAACATCCGCGCATGAAGCAAACGGCGCACGCGCTGCTCGAAGCCTGCATTCGTTCGGGACAGGCCGGGCTGGAAAACGGAACGCCGTGGTGAACCGGCCGCTTGAGCGCATCCATATTGCCATCGAGGGCGCCATCGGTGTCGGCAAGACAACGGTGGCGCGCAAGCTCGCCGACCGCCTCGGCTCGGCCACGTTGTTTGAATCCACCGATGACAATCCCTTCATCGAACTGTTCTACCAGGATCCGAGGCGTCACGCGCTGGCCGTACAGCTCTCCTTTTTGTTCTCGCGCCTGAACCAGTGGCAGGGCATCCAGCAGCAGGAACTGTTCACCTCGGGGCTGGTCAGTGATTACCTGTTCGCCAAGGACAGGCTGTTCGCCACGCTCACCCTTTCCGACCAGGAGCTGGCGTTGTACGAACAGGTGGCACGACTGGTGACGGCCGAGGTGCCGCAGCCGGATCTGGTGATCTATCTGCAGTCCGACCCGGACGTGATCATGGAACGTATCCGCAAGCGCAACCGGCCGATGGAACGCGGCATGACCAGCACCTACCTGCGCGAGGTCATCGCCGCCTATGACCGCTTCTTCTTCCGTTACCAGGATACACCACTGCTGGTGGTGCAGACCGACCACATGAATTTTGCAGAGGACCAGGATGCCATCGACGCCCTGATCCGGCGCATCCATAGCATGCGATCACGCACCGAGTTCTGGGCGGATCTCTCCTGAAGGGAAGCCCGTGGCCACGGGACTTTCTTTGCATCCATCGCCAGGAACCATGGGCGGAAACCGGGGGCCCGATATTTAGCCGAAGGTGAAGGCGTAAGCCTCCAGTCCAGGGCCGGCATCGATCTGAAGCAGGCCGTCCCTGGCCGATTTCTGGTCGATCAGTTCGTAGAGCCGGTTGCCGTCGATGTGCACCACCCCGCCCGACGCATCCCGCCCGGCTTGGACACCAGGCGGCCTGCCGTTCAGCGTCAGCCTCGCCTCAACCGACTTGCCGTTTGCCGAACCGAGTACCAGAAACACCTTCTTGGCATAGAAGTGCAACCGCAGCGCCGCCCCCTTATCTGCCGTGATTTTCTGCGCGCCGATGGCCCACGAACCGTTCAGGGCCCAACCATTGCGGGATAACGAGGATGGGAAACGGTACTCGCCCGGTGCATCGCGCATCACGGTGCCCTCGCCGGCGTAACGATCAGCACGAGCATAACCGAGATAGGTCTCCGGCGTCTGTCGGATCGAATACGAGGCCGTCTCGTCCCGCATCGGCGCAACCTTGCCCTGCAGGCCCAGCAGGTAGCGGATGTTGTTCTCGGTAATGGCGTAATCGCCTTCGCCGAAATGCGTGTAGACGACCTGGCCCTGGCGGTCGATCAGGTAATGCGCCGGCCAGTACTGGTTGTCGAAGTTCAGCCAGGTGGCAAGCTGGTTGTCCAGCGCCACCGGATAATGGATGCCGTAGCGGGCGATGGCGGCCCGCACATTGCCGATGTTCTTCTCGAACTCGAATTCCGGCGAATGCACGCCGACGATCACCAGCCCCTTGTCGCGGTACTTCTTATCCCAGGCGGTGATGTAGGGCAGCGTGCGCACACAGTTGATGCACGAATAGGTCCAGAAATCGACCAGCACCACCTTGCCGCGCAACTGTTTCATGGTCAGCGGCGACGAGTTCAGCCAAGCGGAGATGCCGGCGAACTCGGGCGCCGTATAGGGCGCGGCCAAGCCGTGCTGCAGGTGCAGTGGGGCACCGGTCGTGGTCATGGCCACCGGCTGGGGCTTGCCGGCGGGCATGAACAGCGCCTGCACGTTGATGCCAGAGGCGAGAAAGGCCACCGAAGCCAGGATCAGCACCCCGAAGCCCCGGCGCACCGCCTCGGCATGACGGCTGAAGAATCCCAGCCTATCCATGATCTTCCGGCCGGCCAGGGCAATGACCAGCATCGGCACCCCGGCCCCGATACCGAAGGCGAGGATGATCAGATCGCCGGCCAGATTCGATTCCTGGCGAATCACCTGCACCAGTACGGCAGCCAGGATGGGACCGGCGCACGGCGTCCACACCAGGCCGATCAACGAGCCGATGGCGATACCGCTGCCGAACCCCTCCCCACCCCTGGCGGAAAGACGGTTGCCGGCATCGGCCGCGCCCGCGGTCAGGGCACTGAAGCGCTCGGACAGCCTCGAGGACAGCAGCACCAGGCCGAACAATGCCAGCAGCACCAGTGAGCCGACCTTGATCACGTTGAGATCGATGCCGGTCAGAACCACCAGCTTGCGCGCGGCGATGGCAAAGACGCTGAATGCCAGCACGAAGCCTAGGATGATGCCATACGGCCGCTTCCTGCCACCATCGCTCGAGGCTGCCAGCACCAGCGGCAGCACCGGCAGGATGCAGGGGGAGACGATCAGTGCCAGCCCTTCTAGGAATGCCAATCCGATATCAATGCCGTGCATGGATCACCCCTCGTCCGGCACGAAGCGCAAGGCCACGCCATTGTTGCAGTAGCGCAGGCCGGTGGGCGGCGGACCGTCCTTGAACACATGGCCCTGGTGACCGCCGCAACGGGCGCAATGGTACTCGGTGCGCGGGATGATCAGGTGATAGTCGGCCTTCGTTTCGATATGCCCGGGCAATACATCGTAGAAGCTCGGCCAGCCGGTGCCGCTGTCGAATTTGAACTTCGACGGGAACATCGGCAATGCACAGCCCGCGCACACATACACGCCCTTGTGCTTTTCATGCTCCAGCGGGCTGCTATACGGACGCTCGGTACCAGCCTCGCGCAGCACGTGGTATTGCTCCGGGGTCAGCAGCCGGCGCCATTCGGCATCGCTCTTGACGATTTTTGCGATTTTCCCCTCCGTATCGCCCTGCATCATCGCGCCGGCACCTTGCGTCGCCGCCAGGGCCTGAAACGGCCTGAAGAACCGAGATAAAACCAACAGGCCCATCCCGCCGATTGCCCGGGTAATGAAGGCACGCCTGGGCTGGCTTTCCATGCCCGATCCGGTGTCGTTCTCCCGTTCCATCTTCATAGCATACTCCTGTCCGGTCATCTCCGGCATCATGCGTGGTCGGCGATCTGCGCCTGTTTCTTACAGGCAGATGCGGGTCTTGCCGCGAGAGGCAATCACTGCAACGCTGCGGACCATGCCGTTAGCTTCCGACACCGGCTTCCCGTATGTGGCGCGGCCGGATGCGCACATCCTGATCCTGGGCTCGATGCCCGGCGTCGCCTCGCTGGCGGCGGGCCGGTACTACGCGCATCCGCGCAATGCCTTCTGGCCGCTGATGGGGACCTTGCTGGGCTTTGATGCCGCACGTCCCTATGCCGAGCGTCTGCAATCGCTGCAAACCGCCGGCATCGCCCTGTGGGATGTCGTGCACCGCTGCCACCGCCCCGGCAGCCTGGATGCTGATATCCTCACCGATTCGGTGGAGGCCAACGATTTCCCCGCCTTCTTCCGGCAACATGCACATATCCGCGCCGTCTTCTTCAACGGCCAGACGGCAGCTACCCTGTACCGCCGTTATGTGCTAGCGCGGCTCGATGCCCCATGGCGTGATCTGCCGCGGCACACGCTGCCGTCCACAAGCCCCGCCCATGCCGCGCGTTCACGCGCCGAAAAGCTCACGGCCTGGCGGCACATCTTGGATATCCTGGAACGCACCTGAGCACAAGGGGGTTGAAATTAGCCGCCAATGACCCGATAAACGGGCCACACATTTCGGGAGGTCATGATGAGCGATACGAAGGAAACCCTTCAATTCCAGGCCGAGGCCAGGCAGTTGCTGGATCTGATGATCCACTCGCTGTACTCGAACAAGGAAATATTCCTGCGCGAGCTGATTTCCAACGCCTCGGATGCGGCCGACAAACTGCGCTTCGAGGCGGCGACCGATGACAGCCTGTACGAGGGCGATGCCGGTCTCAACGTGCATGTGGCCGTGGATGCCGAGGCGCGCACCATCACCGTGCGCGACAATGGCATCGGCATGAGCCGCGACGAGGTCGTCGATAACATCGGAACCATCGCCCGCTCCGGCACGCGCCAGTTCCTCGAAACGCTGTCCGGTGACAAGGAGAAGGATGCCCACCTGATCGGCCAGTTTGGTGTCGGCTTCTATTCCGCTTTCCTGGTGGCCGATCGCGTCACGCTGGTCACGCGCCGCGCCGGCATGGGGCCCGAGCACGGCGTGCGCTGGGAATCGACGGGTGACGGCAGCTACACGCTGGAAACCGTTGAGGCCCCGGCGCGCGGCACCGAGATCACCCTGCACCTGCGTGAGGATGCCGGAGAGTTCCTGGACGCCTGGCGCCTGCGCGGCATCGTGCACAAGTATGCCGACCATATCCCCTTTCCGATCCGCATGGACAAGGCGGGCGATGAGGAAGGCGTGGAAACGGTCAACCAGGCCTCGGCGCTGTGGACGCGTTCGAAATCCGAATTGTCGGACGAGGACTACGCCAATTTCTACAAGCATGTGTCCCATGATTTTGAGCCACCGCTGGCCTGGACGCACCAGAAGCTCGAAGGCAAGTACGAATACACACTGCTGTTCTATCTGCCGAAGAACGCGCCGTTCGACCTTTGGCAGTCCGACGCCCGCCATGGCGTCAAGCTGTATGTGCGCCGCGTTTTCATCATGGAGGCCAACGAAAGGCTGTTGCCACGCTACCTGCGCTTTTTGCGCGGCGTTATCGACTCGAACGATCTGCCACTGAACGTATCGCGTGAGATCCTGCAGCACAGCCCGGCCATGGATGCGATGAAGAAGGGCGCGACCAGCCGCGCACTGGGCTGGCTGGAGGAACTGGCCAAGGACAAATCGGATGACTACGCCACCTTCTGGGGTGAATTCGGCGCCTGCCTGAAGGAGGGCATCGTCGAGGATGCAGCCAACCATGCACGCATCGCCGGTCTGTTGCGCTTCTCCTCCACCGAAAGCGCGCCGCAGACGGTGACCCTTGCCGACTACGTCGGACGCATGAAACCCGGCCAGAGTGCGATCTATTACATTACGGCCGAATCGCTGGCCGCGGCTCAGCACAGCCCGCACCTGGAAATCTTCCGCAAGAAGGGTATCGAGGTGCTGCTGCTGCACGAGCGCATCGACGAATGGCTGACCGCCCATCTGAACGAATACGATGGAAAGCCGCTGCAATCCATCGCCAAGGGCGAGCTGGATTTGTCCGGTATTGGCGACGAAAGCGATGAGGAAAAGCAGGAGCAGCAGGAAAAGGCCAAATCGGCCGGGGCAGTGGCCGAGAAGCTGAAGGCGGTCCTAAGCGAGAAGATCAAGGACGTGCGCATCACCAGCCGCCTGACCGAATCGCCGGCCTGCCTGGTCTCCGATACCTTCGACATCAGCACCAACCTCGAACGCATCCTGAAGGAGGCAGGCCAAAACGTGCCGGATATGAAGCCGATCCTGGAGATCAATCCCGACCACGCCCTGATCAAGCGCCTGGCGAAGATGCGTTCGAAACAGAAGGTTAGCGACTGGGCACAGATTCTGTTCGATCAGGCCCTGCTGGCCGAGGGAGCACTGCCCGAGGATCCGGCCGGCTTCGTGCGCCGGATCAACGCCCTGCTGGCGGACTGATCATCCGACGAGAGGGCTGAAAGCGCGGCCTGCCTAATCACGCAATATGCCGATGGCCATTTTGTGTGCAAAACGGACGGCCGCACCCTTGACCCCTAACCGGGCATGGCCTTCAATCATTGAACCCCCAAGGAGCGTCCATGGCAACCAAGGCGAATGACACCCCCTTTCTGACCGATATCCGCACCCTGCGTAAGCGTGCGCGCAAGCATATCGAGAACGGTGCCGTTACCGAGGGTTACCTTGCCGATCGCAACACGGTGATCCGCCTGCTGAATGAGGCTTTAGCCACCGAGATCGTTTGCGTGCTGCGCTACCGGCGCCACTACTTCATGGCCAGCGGCATCAACGCCCAGAGCGTGGCCCAGGAGTTTCTGCAGCATGCCAACGAGGAACAGATGCATGCCGATCAGATCGCGCAGCGCATCGTACAACTCGGCGGCGAGCCGAACTTCTCACCGGAGGGGCTGCTGACGCGCAGCCATGCCGAGTATGTCGAGGGGAACTCGCTGGTCGAGATGATCCGCGAGGATCTGATTGCAGAGCGCATCGCCATCGACAGCTACCGTGAGATGATCGCCTACCTCGGCAATGACGACCCGACCAGCCGCCGCATGCTGGAAACCATCCTCGCCATGGAGGAGGAACACGCCGACGACCTGGTCAGCCTGCTCGAAGAAATGGGCAAATAGGTTAAGCAGAGGCGATGGCCATCCGCATCAAGCGCGTCTACGACGAGGCGGACTGTGCCGACGGGTTCCGCATTCTGGTCGACCGCCTTTGGCCGCGCGGTCTGGCCAAGACCGATGCCCGCATCGACCTGTGGGCCAAGGAGGTCGCCCCTTCCTCGGAGCTGAGAAAGTGGTTCGCGCACGATCCGGCCAAGTGGGAGGAATTCCGGCGGCGCTATTTCGCCGAACTGGATGCCCGCCCCCAGGATCTGGCATCGCTGCACGACGCCGTATGCCATTGCACCGTTACCCTGCTGTATGCCGCTCGGGACACCCTGCACAACCACGCTCTGGCCCTGAAAATCTACCTGGAAGCCAAGTACCCGGCCCCTTCGGACAGTTGAGCAGGGCCGCTGCCTAGGCCGTCCCGCCGTCCCGATCCCGGTGGCGCAGCAACTTGAGACGGTATTCCTCAGGATCCTTGATCTGCGTCATCGCACCTTCACGCGGATACAGGGCATCAAACAGGCGCGAGGTCCAGAAACGCAGGGCTGCCAGGCGCAGCAGACCGGACATCGCCTCGTGCTCGATCGGCTGCAAGGCCCGTACCGATTCGTATCCCGCCAGAAACGCCTGCATGCGCGGCGCATCCTCCCCACCCACCGACATCGCCAGGGCATTCAGGGAGATGGCAACATCCATGGCATAGGCATCATCGCAGGCATAGTAGAAATCGATGACACCGGATACCGCATCTCCCTCAAACAGGATGTTGTCGCAGAAATAATCGGCATGCACCACCCCACCCGGCAGATCATGCTGCTGGCGCTGCTGCCAGCCGAGTTCGTCCGTCAGCAATACCGCCGCCTCGCGGCCATAGCGCGCGGCCACGTCGCCATACATGCCCTTGATGCGGGCTTCCAGCCAGGCGAAGCCGGTCGGATTCGGACGCCGCTCGCCGAAATCCGCCCCCGCCCGGTGCATCAACGCCAGTGTACGGCCGGCATCATGCAGCTGCGCCTCGTTCAGCCGCTCCAGCGTGCGCCCGGGCAGGCAGGAGATAATGCATCCCCATTTGTCATCCATCCCGCCGTGAATGGAAAACAGCAACGAGCCGTCGTGGCGAACCATCACGTCGGGACAGGAAAATCCATGCCCGGCCAGATGGCGCATCAAATGCATGAAATACGGCAACTGATCAACATGCATGCGTTCGAACACGGTCAGCACGTAGCGTCCGGAAGCGGTATCGACGAAAAAATTGCTGTTCTCGATGCCGGCGGCGATCCCCTGGTGGGCGTGATAATTCCCCAGATCATAGGCAGCAAGAATGGATACGATGTCGGAGCGGGATAGATCGGTGTAGACGGACATGGGGGCAAAGCATGAGGTTTCAGTAAAAAAAATGCCACGTGTTCATTGTTCGTTGCGCACACAACGGCTAGATTTAGGCATTCCTATGATACGAGTCTCCAATGGATAGAATCTTCATCAGAGGCGGCGTAGCGCTTTCTGGCTCCATCGAGGCCAGCGGAGCCAAGAATGCCGCATTGCCGCTGCTCGCCTCCGCCATCCTGGCGGATGGCCCGGTGGTCTATCACCGCATCCCGCACTTGAAGGACATCACGACGATGATGACCCTGCTGGTGCATCAGGGCGCCGAGGTCACCTACGACGACAAGTGCCGGCTGACCGTCGATGCCCGTCCCGCCACCAAGTCCGAAGCCCCGTACGATCTGGTCAAGACCATGCGCGCTTCCTCACTGGTGCTCGGCCCACTGCTGGCCCGCTTCGGGCGCGCCCGCGTGTCCCTGCCCGGCGGCTGCGCCATCGGCGCCCGTCCGATCGACATGCACCTGAAGGGGCTGGAGGCCATGGGCGCCAGGGTCGACGTCGAGCATGGGTATGTCGTGGCCGAGGCTCCGAACGGCCTGCACGGCTCCCGCGTCGTGCTGGACAAGGTGACCGTCACCGGCACCGAGAACCTGATGATGGCGGCAGTGCTCGCCAGAGGCGAAACGCTGATCGAAAACGCCGCGCACGAGCCGGAGGTGGTCAACCTTGCCGAATCGCTGAATGCGCTCGGTGCCCGCATTGAGGGCGCCGGCACCGACCGGCTGCAGATCCGGGGGGTGGAGCGTCTCCAGGGCGGCGAGGTCACGGTCATTGCCGATCGCATCGAAACCGGCACATACCTGGCTGCTGCCCTGATGACGGGCGGGGATGTCACCGTCACCCAGACCTGTCCCAGTGCCCTGGAAACCTTCCTGGCGCGGGTTGAGGAAGCCGGTGCCATCGTCGAAACCGGCGAGGACTGGATCCGCTGCAAGAGCAATGGCCGACTGCGGGGCATCGACCTGCACACCTCCCCCCACCCCGGATTCCCGACCGACCTGCAAGCGCAGTTCATGGCCCTGATGTGCACCGCCGAGGGATCGAGCACCATCACCGAAACCATCTTCGAGAATCGCTTCATGCATGCACAGGAACTGATCCGTATGGGTGCGGACATCCAGCTGAACGGGCGCGCGGCGATCGTGCGCGGCGTGGATTCACTGTCGGGAGCCCAGGTCATGGCCACCGACCTCAGGGCCTCGGCCAGCCTGGCCCTGGCAGGCCTGGCCGCGCAGGGAGAGACGGTGATCTCGCGCGTCTACCATATCGATCGCGGTTACGAACGCATCGAGGAGAAACTGCGCCGCCTGGGCGCCGTCATCGAACGCCAGACATCCGACACACAGCTGCTGCAGGAAGCGGCCGCGTGAGCGACATGCCGCTGACCATCGCCCTGTCCAAGGGGCGCATCCTGGTGGAAACCCTGCCGTTGCTCGAAGCGGCGGGACTGACGCCGAGCGAGGACGTCAACACCACGCGCAAGCTGATGGTGGACGGCCCGGATGGCGTGCGCTTTCTGATCATCCGTGCCGCCGACGTCTGCACCTATGTCGAACGGGGCGCCGCCGATCTCGGCATCGTCGGCCGCGACCTGCTGCTGGAGACGCGACCGCAGGTGTACGAACCGCTGGATCTCGGCATCGGCCGCTGCCGCCTGTGCGTGGCCGGCCCCAAGGCCCTGATCGAGACCGGCAAGCCCAAGCGCGGTAGCCACATCCGCATCGCTACCAAGTACGACAACTTGGCCGAGCAATATTACCTCAGCCAGGGCGTGCAGGCCGAGATCATCCACCTGTATGGATCGATGGAGCTTGCACCGCTGGTCGGCATGGCCGAGCGCATCGTCGATCTCGTCTCCACCGGTGGCACCCTGAAGGCCAACGGCCTGGTCGAGGAGGATACCCTGTACGAGATATCCAGCCGCCTGATCGTCAACCCGGCCAGCCATGCCACCAAGGCAGAGCGCATCCAACCCGTCATCGACCGTCTGCGCCAAGCGGTCGAGCGCTGAAAGGAGAACCCGACATGGCCAGGATCCGTCGCCTGAACACCGCCGATGCCGATTTCACCGCACAGTTGGACGCCCTGCTATCGCGTGAAACCGATACCGGCGCCGATGTGCAGCATGTCGTGGCCGACATCCTGGAAAACGTGCGCCGGGGTGGCGATGCTGCCGTCTGCGATTACACCCGTCGCTTCGACGGCTGGCAGGCCACGCACACATCGATCGAAATCCCGCGCGAGCGCCTGGAACAGGCCTGGGCCGACATCTCCGACAAGGACCGGCAGGCGCTGGAACTGGCGGCATCGCGCATCCGCGCCTACCACGAGAAGCAGAAGCAGGAGAACTGGCACTACACCGACGAGGCCGGCCTGACGCTGGGCATGCGCATCACCCCGCTGGATCGGGTCGGACTGTACGTGCCCGGCGGCAAGGCCGCCTATCCTTCGTCGGTACTGATGAACGCCGTGCCGGCGCGCGTGGCTGGCGTCGAGGAGATCATCATGGTGGTGCCTACGCCCGGTGGTGAGGTCAACGACATGGTGCTGGCGGCCGCCCACATCGGCGGCGTGCGCCGCTGCTTCGCCGTCGGTGGCGCCCAGGCCGTGGCCGCGCTCGCCTACGGCACCGAATGCATCCCGGCCGTAGACAAGATCGTTGGCCCGGGCAACAAATACGTGGCCGCCGCCAAACGCCAGGTGTTCGGCATCTGCGGTATCGACATGATTGCCGGTCCCTCCGAGATCGTCGTCGTCGCTGACTCCGGCCATCCTGAATGGCTGGCCGCCGACTTTCTGTCACAGGCGGAGCACGACGAGGCGGCCCAGAGCATCTTTATCACCACCGACGCCGCGCTGCTGGACAAGGTGGATCACGCCATCCGCAAGCATCTGAAGACGCTGCCGCGCGCCGCCATCGCCCGTGCCGCCGTCGAGACCCACGGCGCCTTGATCCTGGCTACCGACCTGGCCGCTGCCGCCGATACGGTCAACCGTATCGCTCCCGAACACCTGGAACTGGCCATGGACGATCCGGATGTGCTGCTTCCCTATATCAAGCACGCCGGGGCCATCTTCCTCGGCCACTACGTGCCGGAGGCGCTCGGCGACTATGTCGCCGGCCCCAACCATGTGCTGCCGACCAACCGCACGGCGCGCTTCTCCTCGCCCTTGGGTGTCTACGACTTCACCAAACGCAGCAGCATCATCCGCGCCAACAAGCGCGGCGTGGAGATCATCGGGCCTGCCGCCGGGCACCTGGCACACCGCGAGGGCCTGCAGGCACACGCACTGTCCGTCGAACTGCGCCTGGGCCGCAGCCTGAAACCGGAGGACGAGACATGATCCGCGGCGATATCCGCTCACTGGCGGCCTATCACGTGCCGGACAGCACCGGCATGGTCAAGCTCGATGCCATGGAGAACCCATACGGCCTGCCGACATCGCTGCGTGCCTCCTGGGCCAAGTCACTCGCCGGTACGCACATCAACCGCTACCCGGATGCCGACATGTATGAATTGCGCCGGAGGATCGGCGAACTGGAAGGGCTGTCGGCCGATCACGTGCTGCTCGGCAACGGCTCGGACGACATCATCCAGATGTTGTTGATGGCGGCGGAGCCGGGCCCCTGCGTGGTACCGGAACCGACCTTCGTCATGTACAATCTGATCTCGCGCTGGCTGAAACGCCCGGTGGCCTCGGTGCCCTTGGACCGGGATTTCGTACTGAACACCAAATCGTTCCTGAATGTCTGTTCGCGTGAGAAGGCCGCCATCACCTTTTTGGCCTGCCCGAACAACCCCACTGGAAACCTGTGGCCACGGGAAACAATCGAGAGCATTGCCCGCAACATCCGCGATCTGGTGGTTATCGACGAGGCCTATCGACCTTTTGCCGAGCGCACGCATACCGACCTGATCGCAGAGAACGTGCTGGTGCTGCGTACCTTCTCAAAACTCGGCTGGGCCGGTCTACGCCTGGGATACGCCCTGGGTGACCCGGAGCTAATCGCCCAGATCAACAAGGTGCGCCTGCCGTACAACATCAACAGCCTGACCCAGCACTCGGCCCTGTTTCTGCTCGACCACATGGACGTGTTCGACAAGCAGGCAGCGAAGATCAAGAAGGAGCGCGAGCTGCTGTTCGGAGCCATGTCCGGCCTGGACAAGGTGGAGGTATTTCCGTCGCAGACCAACTTCCTGTTGTTCCGCGTCGGTAAGGGAGCTGAAGCCAACGCGGTGTTTGAGGCTCTGAAGCAGTGCGGCGTGCTGATCAAGAACATGCATAGCCAGAATGGCTTGCTCGCCCAGTGCCTGCGCGTCACCATCGGCAGTTCGGAAGAGAATAAGCGCTTCCTGAACGCTTTGAAGGAGATCCTTGCATGAGCCGCACCGCCAGCATCGAACGCACGACCAAGGAGACCGACATCCGTCTGAGCCTGAACCTGGACGGCGACGGGCGCGCGGATATCCACACCACCATCCCCTTCCTCGACCATATGCTGGAGCAGATCTCCCGCCACGGCCTGATCGATTTATCCATCGATGCCAAGGGTGATCGTGACATCGACGACCATCACACCGTCGAGGATATCGGCATTTGCCTGGGAGAGGCCCTGCACGATGCGCTCGGCGACAAGCAGGGCATCGTTCGCTACGGCCATGCCTATGTGCCGCTGGACGAGGCGCTGGCGCGCGTGGTGCTGGACCTGTCCGGACGCCCGGGGCTGGAATACCACCTGCGCTTCCCCAAGGAGCGTGTCGGTGATTTCGATGTGGATCTGTTCCGCGAATTCTTCCAGGCCGTGGTCAATCACGGGCGCATTACCCTGCACCTGGATACCATCCGTGGCGCCAACAACCACCATATCGTCGAGACGGCGTTCAAGGCTTTCGGCCGGGCGTTGCGCATGGCCGTGTCGCCCGATCCACGCCAGCCCGGCATCCCCTCCACCAAGGGAGCCCTGTGACGCGGCCCTCGTTCTGCAGGGAGAAGTGACTCACGCGGCCTAGAGATCGCCAGATGTGCGATGGACCGCTAAAGTACGCCGCCTCACCCGTCCACGGCTGGGTGGCGGGTGCATCCCATGCGCCCGGAAACGAAGCAACACCGCACTTTTGCAAAGTGGCAAAAGGCGAAAGGCAGGAGCCTGCAGCCGCATGAACGATATCGCGCTGATCAATTATGGCATGGGCAACCTGCACTCCGTGGGCAAGGCCCTGGAGAAGGCGGGCGGACGTGTGCGCCTGGTCGATAGCCCCGAGGGGCTGGCCAAGGCCGAGCGCATCGTGCTACCCGGTGTCGGCGCTTTCCGTGATTGCGCTGGTACCTTGGCCCGTACCGGCCTGGGAGCGGCCATCGTCGAACGCATCAATGACGGTATCCCCTTCCTCGGTATCTGCCTGGGTATGCAGGTGCTGATGGACGCCTCTTTCGAGTTCGGCCGCCATCAAGGGCTCGGCCTGATCCCGGGCAGCGTCAAGGCCTTCCCGGCCACGCACCCGGATGAGGGCTTCAAGATCCCGCACATGGGCTGGAACGACGTGGTGCTGGCCTCCGAAATCGAGCCGCATCCGGTGCTGGTGCCTCTGGTCGGCCAGCAGGCGTACTTCGTCCATTCCTATGTATGCGTGCCGAGCGAACCCAAGCATATCCTGGCCGCCTGCAGCTACGGCGCCTACCCATTCGCCGCCGCTATCGGCCGAGACAACATCGTCGGCGTGCAGTTCCATCCCGAGAAATCGCAGCGTGCCGGACTGGCACTGCTGGAGGCATTCATCCGATGGCAGCCATGAACTTCGAACTGATCCCGGCCATCGACCTGAAGGGCGGCCATTGCGTGCGCCTGAAGCAGGGCCGTATGGAGGATGCAACCGACTACGGCGATGATCCGGTGGCCATGGCCCGCCGTTGGCAGTCCCAGGGAGCGCAACGCCTGCATGTGGTCGACCTGGATGGTGCCTTCGCCGGCCACCCGGAGAACCGGGCCGTGGTACAGGGCATCTGTGCGGCGCTGGACATCCCGGTGCAGCTCGGCGGCGGCCTGCGAGATCTGGCCGCAATCGAGCAAACGCTTGCCCTCGGCGTGCAACGCGTGATCCTTGGCTCGGTGGCGGTGTCGAACCCGGAGCTTGTGACCGAGGCCTGCCGGCGCTTTCCCGGGCGCATCTGCGTGGGTATCGACGCCAAGGGAGGCATGGTGGCCGTGCATGGCTGGGATGATGTCACCGATGTGGCGGCCGTGGATCTAGCCCGGAGATTCGCAGATGCAGGTGTGACCGCCATCATCTATACCGACATCGCCCGAGACGGCATGCTGGCCGGCCCCAACATCGACGAAACGCTGAAGCTGGCCAAATCGGTGGCGATCCCGGTCATCGCCTCCGGCGGCGTGGCGCGCCTGGATGATGTGCTGAGACTGGCCGCACACCTGCATGAGGGCATCTGTGGCGCCATCACCGGGCGGGCCATCTATGAGGGCACGCTCGACTTCTCTGCTGCGATCGAGGAACTGGCGGCATGATCGGCCCCACATTCCCCGCAGGACGCGGGGCGGGCGAGCCTGTCGAGCCCGTGAGCGCAGCAGGACCGCGAGCCTGCGTAGCGTCTAAGGCCGAAGGGCAGGATGCCCGCAGGCGGTCAGAGTAATGCTCTCCAAACGCATCATCCCCTGCCTGGATGTGGCCGAGGGCCGCGTGGTCAAGGGCATCAAGTTCGTCGACATCGTCGATGCCGGCGATCCGGTCGAGGCCGCCATGCGCTACGATGAACAGGGGGCGGACGAGCTGACCTTCCTGGACATCCGTGCCAGCCATGAGAACCGTGATACCCTGTACGATATGGTCACGGCCGTGGCCGAGCATGTGTTCATGCCGCTGACCGTCGGCGGCGGCGTCAGGGATCTGGCCGACATCGAGGCGTTGCTGCGCGCCGGTGCCGACAAGGTGTCGATCAACACCGCCGCCCTGGCACGCCCCGAGTTCGTGCGCGAGGCCGCCGAGCGTTTCGGCTCCTCCACCATCGTCGTGGCCGTCGACGCCAAGCGTGTGGAGAATCATTGGGAATGCTTCACGCACGGCGGGCGCAAGCCGACCGGTATCGATGCCCTGCAGTGGGCTTCGCGCATGTGCGATTACGGGGCCGGCGAAATCCTGCTGACCAGCATGGATACCGACGGCACCAAGCAGGGCTACGATATCCCGCTGACGCGGGCCGTGGCCGAGGCCGTGACGGCGCCGGTGATCGCCTCCGGCGGCGTCGGTACCTTACAGCACTTGGCCGAGGGCCTGACCGAGGGTAAGGCCGATGCAGTGCTGGCGGCCAGCATATTCCATTTCGGCGAGCACACGATCGGCGAGGCCAAGGCGTATCTGTCCGGTCTAGGCATCCCGGTCAGGCTGTGAGCGCGGTGCACTTCCCATACCCGTCGCTTTACGCTAGCTAGGCCATCCGTATGGATTACGCCCGACACATGATCGACCTCTACGGTTACTGGGCCGTGTTCATCTGGACCTTCATCGAGGGAGAGTCCGTCTTCATGGCCGCCGCTGCCCTGGCCGCCGCAGGCATCATGGAGCCCTGGAAGGTCATCCTCTCCGCCGCCGGCGGCGCCTTCGCAGGGCACATCACCTTCTTCGCTCTCGGACGCTGGCGCGGCATGCAGATCATCCGCGCCGTGCCCTTTTTGAACCGCCACTACGACAAGGCCAACAAAATCCTCGACCACTATGCGCACTGGTCCATCTTCATCTTCCAGTATCTCTACGGAACCCGCCTGATCTCCGCCATCCTGTTCGGATGCTCATCCATCGATTTCGCACGTTTCTTCTTCCTACAGATCATCAACTGCCTGTCATGGGCCTTCGTCATCTATCTCGGCGGACACCTGCTCGGCGTCGCCGCTATCGCCATCATCGAGCGTTTCGGCGTCGAGGGCCTCGTCATCGCCGTCCTCGCCATCACCCTCATTGCCGTCCTCATCTACTTCAAATACGGCCACCACCACGTGGTGCGCAAATTCGGTGACAACGACAGCGGCAACTCCGGGAGTTGAATCCCTGCCGGATTACCAGCCTGATGGCTGCATGCGACGGTATATTTGCCGGAATCGATGGGCTACGTTTGGACATGGGTCAGAACCGCCCTGCAAATGAAACCCGGATATCGGAGGCAGCATGCACATCGTCGTGAACCACCTGACCCTTCAGGACACCGTGGACTGGTCGAAGCTGGAAACCTCCGTCGAGCAATTTCAGGCCAGCTTCTCCGGGGAACGTCTCGAGTTTCGCGGCGCATCCCTGGTCCGGGAAGGCGAAAACAAGGCTATTCTCCTGGTGCTGTTCCAGGATCTGGAATCGCTCAACGACATCTCCAGGAATATCGCCGCCCCGTGGTTCACGGAACACGTCAAGCCATATCTGGCTGGCCCTGTCGACCGCCATGTCGGGGAAATCGTGGCCGGTGATCTGACCGAAAGATAAAACACAAGAACAAAGCGGAAATGAGTCAGGAATCTTCCGCTTCCTCCTGCAATTCCTGCACCGCACGGATGGCAGCGGAAATACCCTTAGGGTCCGTGGTCAGGGAAGCATGGCCGATGCCCGGCAATAGCGTGACCGGCCATGGTTTTCCGAGATCACGGAACGTCGGCTCCAGCCTGTCCGTGTAGAACACATCGTCGTCGATGCCGGCCACCACGGCACAGGAGCGGCGTATCTCCCTGATATTCCGCTGATAGTCGCGCTGCGGGTGAAAATTCGCAGCAAGCGTGAACGAATAGGCCGGGGTAAGCACGGCTCGCGCCTCCTCGTTCAGGGCAAAGCGGACCACCGGCAGATCGTTGAACCAGCGAATGCCCAGGGAATTGAGCGCGGTCAGGGCAAGCAAACGCGGCATGCCCACGTTCACCCAGCCACCGCCGGCTGGACGCAGCGTGGGCGCATCATGGCCCAGGAACGGAGACAGCAGCAAATAGTTGTGGAACAGATTCTGGCGGTCGCTGCCGGCAAAGCGGATGGCAAAGCCACCGCCCGCCGAGAACCCGACCATGGTCACGGGGGGGAGTGGTGTCACCCTGTGCATGAATGCCGCAAGATCGTCCTCCAGTTGGCCAATGTAGGCGATCATCCCCGGACTTCCGGATGCGCCGTGCCCACGGATATCGAGGGCGAACGCTGCATACCCTGCGTCTGCAAAACCCCTGGCAAGAAGGTGCATGCTGCTGCTGTTTGCCGAAGAGCCATGCACCAGTACCACGCTCCCCAGCGCCGGGTGCTGCTCCGGCAGATAGGCGCGGTACGCAAGCCGCTCTCCGTCGGCGGCCTCGTAATACTGCAACTGTGGCAGGGCCGAGAAATCGATGGTTTTGAATTTTTCGTTGATGCTCAGTATCGGCGGCGGCATCTTCGGGCCGCCGAAGGCCACCGCCACCGCGCCCATGGCGATCACGAACAAGGCAAACGAAAGCGCGTCAATCATCGAGTGTATCGGATTTTACATGGCATGCGGAAAAGATCATGGTATCTGTGAAGGTACGATATGCGGACATCCTTACTCCGTATCGCCTGTCGGATCCTGAGCGCGAGGCGAGACGGATCGCCCAGATCATGATCGATTATAGATATCCGATGCCCATTGTGAAATCGCTTACCCGCCCGATGGCGAAAAAGGCGATCCGGGTATAGAATTCGCCGAACCTGAAGACGGTACCCATGCGGACCGAAGCGGAAGGAATGTATGAACGAAAGAAAATCCGTCACGGCGGCGACGCTTCTGCGCGCCAAGCAGCGTGGCGAAAAGACAGCCTGGCTGACGGCATACGATGCCGTTTCCGCCAAGATTGCCGAGGCCGCCGGCATCGATGTGTTGCTGGTCGGTGACTCGCTTGGCATGGCTCTCCTCGGCATGGAGACCACCCTGCCCGTCGGTCTCGATCAGATGCTCCACCACACCGCCGCCGTGGTACGCGGCCGCCAGCATGCCTGGGTGGTCTGCGACCTGCCCTTCGGAACCTATCAGAAATCCCCCGAACAGGCTTTCGACACCTCGGTGCGCGTGCTGCAAGAAACCGGTTGCGATGCGGTGAAGCTCGAAGGCGGCGAGCCTATGGCCCTCACCATCCGTTTCCTGAGCGAGCGCGGCATCGCTGTCGTCGCCCACATCGGCCTGACACCGCAATCGGTGAAGCGCTTCGGCAGCTACCGCAAGCGCGGCCGGGACGATGCAGAGCGTACCGGGCTTCTCAAGGATGCCAGGGCTGTGGCCGAGGCCGGAGCCGTGGCCGTGGTGCTGGAGAATGTGCCTGAGTATCTGGCTGCCGAAATCACGCAGACCGTCGCTATCCCTACCGTCGGCATCGGCGCCGGCGCCGGATGCGATGCCCAAGTGCTGGTATGGCACGATCTCTTGGGTATCTCCGAGGAAAATCCGCCCTTCGCCCCCGCCTACGCCAATGTCAGGCAAGTCATGTCGGATGCCATCAGCCGCTGGGCCGAGGACGTGCATCAGGGGAACTTCCCGACATGAAAACCATCGATATGGCCGACGAACTGCGCCGGGAACTGATGGTGCAGCGCAAAGGCAACCGCATCGCACTGGTGCCGACGATGGGCTGCCTGCACGCAGGTCATCTGAGCCTGATCGAACTGGCCAAGCAGTTGGCCGACACGGTCGTTGTCAGCATCTACGTCAACCCGCTGCAGTTCGGAGCCAATGAGGATTTAGCCGCCTACCCGCGCCCATTCGCGGACGATAAGCGGCTCTGCCGCCAGAGCGGTGTCGATATATTGTTCCATCCGCACAATCTGTACCCGGATGGCGGGCCGAGGGTGACGCTGCATGTGGCAGAACTGGATCGCGTACTGTGCGGGGCAACCCGCCCCGGCCATTTCGATGGCGTGGCCACCGTCGTTTCCATCCTGTTCAACCTCGTGCAGCCGGACGTGGCCGTGTTCGGCGACAAGGACTGGCAGCAGTTGGCCATCATACGCCGCATGGTCTCCGATCTGGCCATGCCCGTAGCCATCATTGGCGCCCCCACCGTGCGCGAGCCCGATGGTCTGGCCGTCAGCAGCCGCAACCGCTATTTGAAAAAGAAGGAGCGCCAGCAGGCCGCGGGGCTATACCGGGCGCTGGAAGCCATGCGTCACGCCGCTACGGACGGAAAAAAATCGACAAAGGCTCTGCTGAAGGTCGGCCATGCGAGCCTGAAGAAGGATGGCATCGAACCGGAATACCTGGAGATCCGCGATGCCGAAACGCTGCAGGCTGCGACGGTGGGCAGGCCGGCGCGCGCCTTCGTGGCCGCGCACATCGGAGCCGCGCGCCTGATTGACAACATGCCCCTGGACGGGTTGGAGTAGAATCATGAAGCTGACCATGTTGAAATCCAAGCTACACCGCGTCACCGTGACGCATGCCGAACTCGACTACGAGGGTTCCTGCGCCATCGATCAGGATCTGGTGGAAGCCGCGGGTATCCTGCCGTTCGAGCAACTGCACATCTACAATCTGGCCAATGGTGAGCGTTTCACCACCTACGCCATCACCGCGCCGCGTGGCTCCGGCACCATCGGCGTCAATGGCGCCGCTGCTCACAAGGCCAATCCCGGCGATCTGCTGATCATCTGCACCTATGCGGAACTGGAGGCTGCGGAGGCCGCACATTTCAAGCCGGTGCTGGTATACGTCGATGCCGAGAACCGCATCACGCACACCAGTCACGGCAGGCTGGCTGCCGTCACCTGAATCCCCTCAGCCGCCGACGACCTTGTCGTAGTGCGGTGTGATCGGCTGCAGCTTCCAGATGTCGCGGTTGTATTCGGCCATCGTGCGGTCGGTCGAAAACTTGTCGCTGCAGGCGGTGTTCAGGATGCTCATGCGTAGCCAATTGTCGCGATCCCTGAACGCCTGCGCTGCCTGCCGCTGGGCATCGACATAGGAGCGGAAATCGGCAGCCACCAGCCACGGATCGTGCGGGCTGCGGATGGCGCCGATGATCGACGCGAACAGCCCCGGTTCAAACTGGCTGAAATGGTCGCACTCGAGCAGGCGCATCACCCCTCGCAGATCGTCGTCGGCAGCGATGATAGCATTCGGATCGTAGCTGCCACGCGTCTGTTCCACCTCTTCGGCCGTCAGCCCGAACAGGAAGAAGTTTTCCTCACCCACCTCCTCGCGAATCTCGATGTTGGCGCCATCCAAGGTGCCGATGGTTAACGCACCATTCATCATGAACTTCATGTTGCCGGTACCCGAGGCTTCCTTGCCGGCCGTCGAGATCTGCTCCGACAGATCGGCCGCCGGGCAGATGATCTCCATCGCCGACACCCGGTAGTTCGGGAAAAACACCACCTTCAGCAGGTGCCCGACGTCCGGATCGCTGTTGACGACGGACGCCACGTTGTTCACCAGCTTGATGATCTGCTTGGCCATGTGATAGCCGGGCGCCGCCTTGCCTCCAATCAGCACGCAACGATTGGTCCAGTTCCCAATATCGCCGTGCTTGATGCGATCGTACAAATGGATCACGTGCAGTACATTCAACAGCTGGCGTTTGTACTCGTGAATGCGCTTGACCTGCACGTCGAACATCGCGTGCACGTCAAAATGCACGCCGCATTCCCTCTCCACCAGCCTGGACAGGCGTGTCTTGTTCTGCTGCTTGCACCCGTCCCAGCGCTGGCGGAAGGCGGCATCCTCGGCATACGGGCTCAGCCTCTTCAACTGCGTCAGATCGGTGATCCAGCCCTCACCAATAGTCTCGGAGATCAGTCCGGACATCGGCTTGTTACACCAAGCCATCCAGCGCCGCTGTGTGACGCCATTGGTCTTGTTGTTGAACTTCTCGGGCCACAGCTCGCAGAAATCGGCAAACAGTCCCTGTTTCAGCAGATCCGAATGCAATTGGGCCACGCCATTGACCGAGAAGCTGCCAACCAGGGCCAGATAGGCCATGCGTACCTGCTGCTCCGTTCCCTCCTCGATAATGGACATGCGCTTCTGACGGTCGATATCACCGGGCCAGCGCAGGGAGACCTCGGCCAAGAAACGGGCATTGATGTCGTAGATGATCTCCAGGATACGCGGCAGCAGGCGCCCGAACAGATACATCGGCCAGCGCTCCAGGGCCTCGGGAAGCAACGTGTGGTTGGTGTAGGCCATGGTGCTGCGGGTGATATCCCACGCTTCGTCCCATGCCAGGCCGTACTCGTCCAGAAGCAAACGCATCAGCTCGGCCACGGCCACGGTCGGATGCGTATCGTTGAGCTGGAAACAGTTCTCATCGGCAAAGCGGCTGAAATCCTCGCCGTATTTCTCCTTCCACTGGCGGATGACGTCCTTGAGGCTGGCCGAGGCCAGCAGGTACTGCTGACGCAGCCTGAGTTCCTTGCCGTTCTCGCTGGCGTCGTTCGGATAGAGCACCATGGTGATGTTCTCGGCTGCATTCTTCGCCGCTACCGATTCCGGGTAGCTGCCGGCATTGAATTCGCCGAGGTCGAATTCGTCGGTGGCCGTGGACTTCCACAGCCTGAGTGTGTTCGCCGTGTCGTTGCGATAGCCGGGGATCGGCATGTCGTAGGGCACGGCCAGCACATCATGGGTATCCACCCAGCGCTTGCGAAGCCTTCCGGCCGCATCATGGTATTGCTCGACCCTGCCCTCGAAATGCACGCGCTGGGCACACTCGGGGCGCTCGATCTCCCAGATGTTTCCGTTGCGTAGCCAGTGATCCGGCTCCTCGATCTGGCGTCCGTCCTCGATCAATTGGCGGAACATGCCGTACTCATAGCGGATGCCGTAGCCGACCACCGGCAATTGCAGCGTGGCGCAGCTGTCCATGAAGCAGGCGGCCAGCCGTCCCAAACCGCCATTGCCCAGCCCCGCATCGTGCTCCTCTTCGAAGGTGGTCTCCATCTCCATGCCCAGGCCGTTCAGCGCCTCGGCCACGGCATCGTCAAGGCCCAGATTCAGCACCGCGTTGCCGAGTGTGCGCCCCATCAAAAATTCCAGCGACAGGTAATAGGCCCGCCGGTTTGCATGGGTTGAGTGCACGTGCTTGGTGTTGCGCCAGCACTCCATCAAACGATCGCGGATGGAAAAGGCCAGCGCCTGATACCGGTAATGTTCGATGTGGTTGGACTCATGCCGCCCCAGGGTACGGATGTAATGGCGCTGGATGCCGTTGATCAGATCCTTTCCGCTCCTGCCGAGCGGTGGCGCATTCATGATGTCGAATGTCGGCTTCTTATTTCTGTCCATGATGCCACCCTTCGCAGATGCCGCCGTCCTGTCGCGAAGCGGCCCGGAATGTGGCGGCAACTTCGTGACAGCCGGGAGCGGCAATCGCGAGACGGTTCAAGGAGCAGCCGCACGCCCCCGTTCCGCCTGCCGGCGTATGCGCCGGTTCAATATCGCGTTCCATTATAGGCGCAACACATGGACTGTATAACCCTTTTTGTGAGCGAGATTTATTGATCGCTATCGTCTCGGGCAACCAAGCAGCATTCTCCGGCTACAATGATTCCCGCCGAGGGTTTATGATGGACATGAATCGGCAGAGGCATGTGATGACAGAAAGCAAGAAACGCGTCAACTGGTCGGATGTGTTCCAGAAATACCCACTTCCACCGGGGATCTCCAAGAGCCGGGCCCGCGAAAACGCTCTGATTATCGACGATGCGCTGCATGAACTCTGGGGCCTGGGCCGCAACCTGATCCAACTATGGGCTCCAGACCACCACGGTATGCTGCTGCTGGTCATCCCGCATTACCGGCTTGAGGAATTCGCCGCGCAAGAACATCTTATCGAAGCGGTGTTGACCAGACTCAAGCAGGCCACGATCGAGCAACTGCATGACGCTGCCAGGGTGTTCGGCACCGAGGTCACGCGCGTCACCCTTCCCTTTACGCCCGGCGCAGGACTGGACAACGACCTGATCAGCGAACTACTGCACCGTTACAGCATTTCCCTAGTCAGGGACAGGGCTGTGGCCCTGTTCGACATTGTCGGATTCTCCCTGCTTTCACCGCTGGAACAGGTGACCCAGCTGAATAGTCTGTCCTATTCGATCAATGCCGCCCAACACAAGCTGATGGAACGTTCGATCAATATCCATTTTGCCCGTTCAAGCACCGGGGATGGCTTTTACGTATGGAACAGGGCCCGCGGCGGCGGGGCCAATATCGACCTGTTCGATCTGCTGCAGCTGGTGCTGGCCGACAACCTGATCGCTCAGCGCAAGGCCAGCGGCAGGACGGTACCGATCCTGAAAACCTGCTTCAATATCGGTCCCCATTACGAGTACTACCAGGCCATCGGCCTTGATCCATCGACCTTCAGCTATATCGTCGGTAACGCATCCATCGAACTGGCACGCATGATCGAGCAATGCCAGCCCCATCAGATCCTTATCCGTGATTTCGAGGTGCATGTATCCGCAGTAGACGGGCAGCACGTTGGGCAACATTTGGATACGATGGGCTTTATCAAAGGGGTGCAGCAGGCGGAGCATCAGCTTCGCGGCGTCGTCCTGTCCGGCCACGAAATAGAATCGGTCCACTGCCACCTGACCGGCACAGAGCCCACCGGAACCGATATCGCCAGAAAATTCCGCATTGCCGACAAGCACGGGCTGACGCGCGATGCCTACAACATCAAGGTGGATATATCACTGGCCGGTGACGCACCGATCTCCCTCGGCCTGGCCCCTGCGGAACTGGCCGGATTCGAGAACCTGGATGCCGTCCAGTGCAGTGGGGACAGCACGGCGGCATAGAGCTCCAGATGTCGGTATAAAAGGGACGAGGCCGGCAGCAATGCCGCCGGCCTCGATTCGAAGCGGAAAACTCTTCGGGTCTTACGCCGAAGCCGATTCCCCAGCCAGTTCCTCTTCTTCCTCGACGAACAGGCCATCCTTGCGCATGCGACGGTTCCACAGCAGATAGGCGATGCCCATCACAACCACCGTGATGACGATGTCGATCCACGAGGAGATGAACGGCACGTGGAATACATCATCCGCATGCGGGCTGATGATCCACATGAAGCGCTCCAGGAAGGTGCCGGCAAGGATGCTGCATGCCGGGAACAGCAGCAGGGCCGGCGAATTGCGCATCTGCCTGAAGATCAGCATGAAGAACGGGATGAACGAATTCAGGAAGAAGAACAGCCAGAACAGGAACCAGTCGGGGCCGTTCATCATCTTGTGATAACGGAGCATCTCATCCGGCAGCTTGCCGTACCACATCACCAGGTACTGCACGAAGAAGGCGTAGGTCCAGATGATGGTCAGCGCCAGCATGATCTGCGAGATGTAATTGAACACGTAGTCATGCACCGGATGCTTCAGGATATCGCGCTTGCGCAGAATAAACAGGGTAAGGATCGAAAAGGCCAGGAACATGCGCATCATGCTCTCGAAATAGTATGGGCCGTAGATCGGGCTCCACCAGCGCGGGATCTGTGTCATCTCGAAATCCCATGCGACAATGGTGCCATAGATGCAGTAGACGATCGGCACCAGCAGCGCCACATTGCGGAAACGCCAGCGCAAGCCCTCGGGGGCGTGTGGAAACTCTTGCTTCTGCAGCTTGACAAAATAGGAGCAAAAGGCCCATACGGCCAGGTAAAGCACGATCTCGCGCAGGTTGAAGAAGGTGATGTTGTGCCAACCGTTCAATGGCTGGTGATCGAAAGAAACATTGTCTCCGCCCATCCACGGAAAGCAGCGCTGGCCGGCGGCCAGGATGATCAGCAACAACACGAAGCCGAGCGGGAACAGGGAGGTGGCAGAGGCAAGGACGAAGCGAATCTCATAGCGCCACTTGCCGTTGACCAGATGCAGCACGGAGCACCAGAACACGGACGCCAGAGCGATGAATAGGATAAACTCAAAATTGACCATCAGGATGGCCCAGTTCGCATATGAATGCGGCATCACAGTTGTTGGCATCGTGTTTACTCCCCAGCCTTCGGATTGAGTTTAAGCTTTGCCTGTTGATGATATTTTTTCACCAAGGCAGCTACCTCAGACCTTGTCTTCTCGCTTCCTGGTTTTTCAAGAACATTTCGGATGTAGTTGACGACATCCCAGCGCTCCCATGGACGCATATCATAGCCGTAGCGCGGCATGATGCCGAAGGAACCGAACGTGATCGTACCGAAGATCCAGCCGTCGGATACGCCTTTGACGTAATCAGAGGTCAGGTCCATCGGCTGTACTTCGAACACCTTCCCGACCAGGCCATCACCCTTGCCGTCGGGGCCGTGGCACGGCAGGCAGTAGGTCATGAACATGGCATGCCCATACCGGATGGATTTCTCGGTCGCCGGTATCGGGTTCTTCATATGGTCCGCCTCGTCGCGGCTGGACACCAGGGTCCACTGATTGATCTCGACCGGCACCGAATCCTTCGGATAGGTGAAAAGCGGCGGCTCCTGCGGCTTGATCGATGGCTGGTCCATCAGATCCCGCGACCACGGCCACGCCTGGGCTGCCAGCGGCAGCGCAAAAATGCTGAGGATGATGATCAACAGATGCTTTTTCATAGCTTACACTTCCCTGATCTCAAGTGCGCCGGAGCTGAGCAGCGTCTCGCGGACCTTCTCCACGTTGTCCGGCTTCATAAGTACCTCGACACCAATCTGGTCCTCACTGACCTTGTGGCTGTAGAATTTCTTCAGGCGGCGGCGGGGCATGCCCGAATAGATCAGGAAGCCGAGCAGGGTGATCCATACGCCGAACAGGATCGTACCCTCATAGGTGACCACCAGGTCCGTCGGAAGCGGGATCACCGGCTTGCCGCCCTGAGGCTGCACCGTGAACATCGACTGGGCGGCTGCTGCCACCAGCAGGAAGGCGCAGATCGCACCGGTGATAGCACCGAAGAAGGTGAAGCGCTGGATGGGTGGCGAGATATCGCCCAGGATCTCCTCCACCTCCGGATGCTCGATCGGCGAATACAGCTCGATGTCCTCGACCACCAGTTCCTTCATGTCGAGGATCTTCAGATCGGCGACAACGTCACGCGCCTTGTCGAAGTCATCGTAGAGCGCGAACAGCACACTCATTTTCCGCCTTCTCATGCCAATCCCTCCTGAGCACGGATCATGTCATCCTTCTCCTTGTTCAGGTCCTCGATCTCGTTACGCGCGCTGACACGGCGATGGTGGAACACCAACTCCTTGACCTCGTACATCGATACGCTCGGGAACACCTTGCAGAAGATCAGGAACAGCATCGTGAACCAGCCGAAGCTCGCGGCCGTGATCGTCAACTGGATCAGGCCCGGCCACACGACGGCCCAGGTCCATGGCTCGTGGTTGCTTGCAAGCGACGGACTGACGATCTGGAAGCGCTCCAGCCACATGCCGAGCTGGATGACCAGCGACAGGAAGAACATGCCCCACAGGTTCTGACGGAATTTCTTGAAGGCCATGGCGAACGGCGCCACGGTCGAACACAGTAGCATACCCCAGACCACCGGCCAGTACGGACCGATGAATTTCTGGATCAGCACCTCATGCTCGTACATGTCGTTGCTGTACCAGATCGAAGCGTACTCGCTGAGATTCAGGTAGTTCCACACCATGGCGATGGCAAAGGTCAGCTTGGCCACCTTTTCCAGAATGTCGATGGTCATGTAGGCCTCGAACTTGAAGATATAGCGCAGCATCACGAACAACGTGATGATGGCCGCGCAGCCGGAATACAGGGCGCCAGCCACGAAGTACGGCGGGAACGACGTGATGTGCCAGTCCGGAACGATGGACATGGCGAAGTCGGAGGCCACGATCGAGTGCACGGACACGGCCAGCGGCACCAGGAAGCAGCCCATCAGCACATAGGTCTTGCGGAAGGCGATCCACTCGCGTGCGCGGCCCATCCAGCCCAGCGACATCAGGGTGTACAGCGGCTTGCGCCAGCCCCTGGCATTGTCGCGGCAGATGGCCAGATCGGGGATCATGCCGATGTACAGGAACAGGGCTGAACTGGTGGCGTAGGTGAAGATGGCCGAGGCATCCCACAGCAGCGGCGAACGGAAGTTCGGCCAGATGCCGCGCTCATCCGGGTACGGCAGCACCCAGTACAGGTTCCATACGCGGCCCAGATGGATCACCGGGAAGAAGGCCGCGGTCAGGATCGAGAACAGCGTCATCGCTTCCGCAAAGCGGTAGATCGGCTTTCGCCAGTCGGCCTTGGTCAGCAGCAGCACGGCGGACAGCAGCGTGCCCGAATGGCTCATGCCGATCCAGAAAATGAAGTTGGAGATGTACAACTGCCAGAAGTGCGGGCGATCCATCAGGGCCACGCCCAGGCCGTGGTTGTACTGGTAAACCTCCGCCGCGACGCCGCACAGGACGAGTACGGAGCAGACAGCCAGAACGATCCAGAACGTGATGCGGGGCGTTTCCAGGCTCCCCAGCACATCCTTATTGATTCTGGCCCATTCGATATCTTTCATGTTCGTGGTGCTGTCCATTTAGTCGATCTCCCCTCAATTAACGGCTAATTGGCATTTCTGCGTCAGCTATTCCTCAGGCCTCGATGTTGCGAACCCGGTCCATGTACATGATACAGGGCTCGACATTCAAATCCTCCAATACGCGATAGCCACGTACGTCTTCGGTCTTGTCCTGCAGGACTCGGCCGAGCTCGACCTGATGGCTGGCCCACAGCTTGGACACCTCGGCCTTCGGATTCTTCATGTTGCCGAACACGATCGCCCGCGTCGGGCAGGTTTGCTGACAGGCGGTCATGAACGACATGTCCTCGACGTAGTTCGGATGCCCGGCGGTTTCGGCCGCGTTCTTGGCATCGCGCTGGCGCTGCACGCAGAAGGTGCACTTCTCCATGACGCCCTTGGAGCGCACGGACAAATCCGGATTCAGCTGCAGCTCCAGCGGGTGCGGCAGAGGCGCCCCGTCGTAATTCTCTTTCCAGAAGTCCAAGAAGTTGAAGTAGCGCACCTTGTACGGACAGTTGTTACCGCAGTAGCGCGACCCGATACAGCGGTTGTAGACCTGCGCATTCAGGCCGTCCGGCGTGTGGTAGGTCGCCGCCACCGGGCACACCGGCTCACACGGTGCGTGGTTGCATTGCTGGCACAGCATCGGGATGTAGTGCGCGCCGCGCTCCGGGAAAGAAACCGTATCCTCTTGAGGAGTGCCCTCATGAGCATACATGGGGGTTTCCGGTTTTTGCGAGATGTCGATATCGGCATGACCGTCCGGCTCGTCCCAGTAGCGTTCGATGCGCATCCAGTGCATGGCATAGCCCTGGCTGTAATGGTATTTGCCGACCACCGGCAGGTTGTTCTCGGCATAGCAGGCCGTGACACAGGCACCGCAACCGATGCATTTGTTCAGATCGATCGCCATGCCCCACATATAGGGTTCGTTGTCATAGTAGTCGTCCTTGCGAAAGGCCGCCCAGTTTTCGAGCATGCGTCCAAAACCCATGGTTATGCCTCCTCGGTACGGTTGAACTGCTTGGCAGTCACCGTCTTGACGATAGTACGCCCGGCCTGCGAATTGCTGCCGTTCTCGAGCACCAGATCACCGTGCGCCAGGGTGACGATCGAGCCACGGTCGGCCACCTTCACTACATTCACATCGGTGGCGAAGGTCGCCAGCTCGCCTGTCTTGGCATCGTATTTCGCATCCAGGATATGGTAAGGATTGACGCCGACGCCCTTGGCATAGCGTCCGTATTCCGTATGCCCCTGCCCCAGCGGGATGGCGACGCAGTCCGGATGGATGGCCATGGTCACCAATGCCTTGACCTCGACGGAGCCGGAGGCGGAGGACACGCGTAGCACGTCGCCCGTCACGATGCCGCCGAGCTTCTTGGCCGTGGACGGATGTAACTCCACCCACGAATCCCACACGACCTCGGCCAGCTGGTCGGGCAGCTCCTGCAGCCACGGCAAATTGGCATGGCGGCCATCCCACAGGCCCAGGCGGGCGGTGGGCAGCAAGCGGAACGGGTATTTGGAGTTCGCCTTCGGCGCCTCCGGTAGGTTGATGGCCTCGAGCTTGGGCTTGATGGCCCGGGCAGGCTTGGTCTTCAGGCGGATATAACCGGTGGACAGCACCTGGTTATGGAAGGCTTCGCGCACGGTCTCACCGCCCACGGTCGGAACCGGCGGCTTGACCATCGCATCCCTCATCGTCCACAGCGAATCGCGCACATAGGCCTCATAGTCCTTCCAGGTCTTGTACTTGGGGTTCATCTGCTTGATGACCGCCAGCATCATGTCACCGAATGGACGCGTGGTGCCCTCGCCGAACACCGGGTTCATCACCGGCTGTTGCACACCAACGAAGCCATCCTCCGGGGAGTAGGCCGGCAGCGCCGTGTTCCATTCCTCGAGATAGGAATCGAGCGGCAGCACCAGATCCGAGGCCATCGTGGTCTCATCCGGGAACATCGAGAAGCTGATGCGGTAACCGGCCTTGGCATAGGCCTTGTCCGCCTTCATGAAGGCCGGCGCCTGGTACACCGGATTGGTGCCGAACACCACGACCGTATCGAACTTGCCGCCGTGAAGCCCGTCAATGAATGTCCTGAGCTGCGCCCAACCACCCATCTTCGGCATCAGGTCCGGGAACACCGCCTCGGACCTGGGCAGGATGGTCTTGCCTACGTTGCCGAGGATGACGTTGAGCAGCAGTACCGCCCGTGCCGTTTCGGAGCCGTACTCCACCCCCTCGGCGGAGGAGCCGGACAGTACCATGCTTGGGGAATTCTTGGTCAGCAGGTGGTGCAGCTTATGCAAGCGCTCACTGGACACGCCGGTGATCTTCGAGACTTCGACGGGGTCGACCTTCTTGATCTCGGCGAGGATGTCCTTGGGAACCCGCTTGGCGTATACGGGATCTTCCACCAGCAACGAAGCCAGTGCCATGGCCAGATGGCCCTCGGTACCGGGGCGAATGCCGAGCCAGCGGTCGGCGTTGGCGCCGGTGATGGTCATCTTGGACTCAGCCACGACCAGGGTGCCGCGCGGCGGCTGACGGAATTCCGCGTACTGGGTCGGGAAATGCACCGGGGACATCCAGGTGGCGAGGAAGTCCGCGCCAAAGGAAAGGATCAGCTTGGCCTTCTTGAAATCCAGCCTCGGCATGGCATTGCCGAACATCGCCTCGTTCACCGCGTGGCCGACGGCCGGCGGCAGGGTATCGAAGACAAAGAAGTTCTTCGAACCAGCCTCCTCGAGGTAGGCCTTGGTCAAGGCCGCGTGGTGGCCGCTGGTGGCACCGTTCAGCCAAGCCAGCCGGCTGTTCTTCTTGGCCAGCTTCTCCTTCAGGGTATCCATGGCCTCGTCCCAACTAACATCGACCAGTTTACCGCCCTTGCGCATCATCGGCTTGGTCAAACGATCCGGATTGTAATGGGCGTGCAGGCCGGCCTGACCCATCGGGCACAGGCGGCCATGATTGACCGGCGAGCCCGGGTTGCCCTCGAGCTTCAGCACGCGGGCCTCGCGGATGCGTGCATGCAGGTTGCATCCAGCAGGACACATGCGGCAGGTCGAGGCATAGTACAGCGCGACGCCGGGCTGCACGAAGTCTTGGGGATCAACGTTCGGCTCGACCTTCTCCTTGCGGACCTCAAGGTCCACTTCATCGATGATGTCGGTATTTCCGCACCCGCTCAGCAGCAGAGCGCTACCGGCTCCTCCCAGCCCCATGGCCTTCAGGAATGTACGGCGGTTCCATGATTTACTGCTCATCGTCAACCTCTCCTTCTCGGCCAGCTGCTTAGATGTGGCATTTCCAGCAATCGTGGGGAGCACGGACCAAGTGCTCCCGTATCGACTCTGGCAACTGGTTCGACAATTTCGCGATTTCAGCATGGGTCATGGTTTCCGGATGCTCCGGATTCAGCACTGCCGGCTGCGGATATTTCACCTGCATCAATGGTGCCGTGCTGGTTGGTACCATCCAGGCACTGGCAGGTGCCGGCTTGCCGATATCCGAAGTCCCCTGGAATTGCTTGTGACAACTCAGACACCAGCCCATCGTCAGCGGGCGAATCTTCCGGGCCGTGACAAAGGTCTTCACGTCGCCATGGCACATGCCGCACACCTGCTGGGTGGGCCGTCCATCCTGGAAGATAAACCGCTGAATATGGCGCATGTGCGGGAAAAACACGAAATCCGGCAGGTCATGCACCTTGAGCCATGGAATCGGCTCTTTCTTCTTCCAGTACGAGAACAGCTTCTCGATGCGAGGCTTGTGCCTTACCGCCGGGATGTGTTGGTGACAGCCGATGCACTTGGCCACCATCGGGATACCCGACACCTTGCTGCGACGGGCATAGGTATGGCAGTACATGCAATCGATCTTGAACTTTCCGGCGTGAATGTAATGAGGAAATCTGATTGGCTGCGGCGCGTTGCTAATGTCGTCAGCATGTGCGGCCATGGGCAGTAAAAGCCCCACGACAACAAATACCGCCTTGCACCAAAATCCAAATGAATACGGATTTTTCGCACCACGCCTCATGGCCCCTCCCCCTTTTTTCACAAAACTCAACCTGATACCTAGTGGCATCCAATGCTATTCCGGTCCAGGCTCCCCAGCCATATGGAACGCCGTATCATACCCGCTTTCTGAGAGCAATTATACCCTAAAAAAAATCAGAGTAATTTTTTCAAGCCGTCCCTTCGGCTAAGCCGCGCAGTTCACGAATCGCCGCGGCATAATCCGGTTTGCCGTACACGGCTGAGCCGGCCACGAAGGTATCCGCTCCGGCGGACGCCACCTCTGCCATGGTAGCCGTGTTGACTCCGCCATCCACCTGCAGACGCGCATCACATCCGGCATCGTCCAGCATGCTCCGGGCCTCGCGGATCTTCTCCGTCACTGCATGAATATAACTCTGACCGCCATAGCCGGGATTCACACTCATCAGCAGCACCATGTCCGTGCAGTGCAGGACGTGCTTCAACGTCGAAAC